>Ga0070708_100000033_pt1 | contig 87609 bp, 83 predicted proteins | sample KBSK5503metaG_FD_65469 | JGI IMG/M metagenome (GOLD analysis project Ga0070708, IMG submission 65469) | Corn, switchgrass and miscanthus rhizosphere microbial communities from Kellogg Biological Station, Michigan, USA - KBS K5-50-3 metaG | ecosystem: Host-associated > Plants > Roots >... | reverse complement strand
CGCGACCGGGTTCATCTCATGCTTGCCTACCGCCTCGAGGAGGTTGCTGAGGCGCCCGCCATCCAGGGCTTCGTCGCCGCCCTCGAGGATGTGGCAACGGTCCGCACGATTGGGCTCGGACCGTTTCCGCTGCACGCGATCACCGAGCTCGTGCAAGATGAGCGGCTGGCCAAAACGATCGCCGAGGAGACCGACGGCACGCCACTGGCGGTTTCGGAAGTGTTGCGCCTCCTCGGTAGCGAGGGGGTTATCGAGCCCGGTCCCCGCAGCCGCTGGCGCACCGTCTCAGCTGGCGCGGACGAACGGAGCCGGGCAGTGGCCCGCGCGGGGCAGCGAGCGGCCATCCGCCGGCGTGTCGACCGCCTTACCCCGCGGTCCGGCACAGTCCTCCGCTTGCTCGCGCTCGTTGGTCGCGAAGTCCCGGCCAGACTGCTGGCTCGCGCAGTCGGGGCCAGCCAGCGGCAGGTGCTCGAGGCGCTCGACCTCCTTTCGCGGATCGACCTGGCCGCAGCCGGGGAGGCAGGCTGGGGGGTGAGCCACGACCTAATCGGCGAGGCGGTGGTCGAGGGATTGCGGCCGGGCCAGAAGGCGCAGCTGCACGTGCTGTTGGCCGAGGCGCTCTCGCTCGAGGCGGGCGACCCGGCTGCGATCGCGCACCACCAACTCCTGGCCGGCGACCGAGAGCATGCGGCGGTCTCCTTTGCCCGCGCGGCTCAGTCCAATCTCGACCGCTTCGCGCACGTCGAGGCTGGGCGTCTCGCCGAGGAGGGCCTGGCCATCAACCCCGGCCGCGGGCCACGCAGCGAACTGCTCGCGGTGCGTGCCGAGGTTCGGACCCGCTCCGGAGACCTCGCGGGGGCGAGGGACGACCTGCGGGCGCTGCTGGTCCTTCGGGATCCTGGTCCGGAGCGCTCGCGGCTGCTCACCCGAATGGCGAGGCTGGCGTCAGGGTCCGAAGACTTCGCCGTGGCGGCTGACTTGGTCGACCTCGCTCTTGCCGAGGCAGCGGAAGACGACCGGACCCGGGCCGAGGCACTCACGACCGGAGCAATCGTCGACATGAACCTGAACGACTTGGAGCGCGCCGAGGCGCGCTTCGAGGAGGCGCTTGGGCTGTTCCAGCGGTTGGGCGATGCCCGGGGGGCGGCGGACATCCTCGACGGGCGCGCCATGGCGACCTGGGCGGCGGGGCGGATCCGCGAAGCCGCCGAGGCGATGGATCACGTCGCGCGGCTCTTCGCGGACGCCGGAGAGCTGCTCAGGGTCGGCTTCCCGCGCGCCTCGCGTGGGACGCTGCTGCACTGGATGGCAAGGCCGGAGGAGGGGCTGGCCGACGCCGACGAAGCTCTCGAGCTGGAACGCAGTCTGGGCAACGTCGACGGCGAGTGTTACGCGCTGTGCAGCCGCAGTGGGACCCTGCTCGGCGTCGTGCGGGCGCCGGAGGCTCAGTCTGACGCCACCGACGCCCTGGCCCTTGCTCGGCAACTGGGGCATCGCGAGTGGATCGCGTACGCACACTGGAATGTTGGACAAGCCAAGCTGGAGCTGGGTGATCTGCCGGGGGCCGAGGCGGCCTTCGCCTTAGGCCTGGAGGCATCTCACAACATCCCCATCTTCGCCTCCGAGAACGCATCCGGCATAGCGATCGCCCTGATCCGGCAGGGCAAGGTCGACGCCGCCCGGCACTACGTCGATCGCGCCCTTGCCGAGGGGCCGCCGCAGTCCCTCTACCACGGCCGTCTGGCCGCCGCCGAAGTGGCCGTTGCAACGAATGACCCGAATGCGGAGCGAGTCATCGGCGAGGCGATCTCCAGAGCAGAGCAGGGCGGTCATCTGCTCAGCATCCCGCGCCTTCGCGAACTGGCTACACGTCTGTAGGGCGAGTCGCAATCAAACTGCAAGGCCGGGGCAGACGATATCCGCATGATCTTGGACCAAGCACGGCCTTCGAGCACCCTTACCGGCTCACGTCCCAGAGGTCGAGTCGGCGGCTGGCGTGGTCCTAACCCCCGTCCCACCTCGCGCCCTTGCGCGCGCCCCCAAGAAGGAGTTCGGGCATGAGAAGGGTCCTCAGTCCAGTGGTCATCGTCTTCGCGGCGATGTTGGTGGTCTCGCCGGGCCAGGCCTTTGCGGGGACGCTCGTCCCGTTTAGCGCGACCTACCACGAGCAGGTGACGTTCTCCCCATGTGGGGCCACTGTCGTGTGCGTGCATGCACGAGGGGTCGGGCTGGCGACGCATCTCGGCGCGGGCACCGATGTGAACGATGCCGGGACCGTCGATTTCGCGACGGCTCCCTGCGCAACGGTTCAGACCCCGCTTGCCTCGTTCATCGGCGCGAACGGCGACACCATCACCGTGAGCTTGTCAGGGACCGGGTGTCCGACGAGCGTATTCGGCCTCGACCTTCTGAACGGCACGTACATCGTGACCGGCGGAACCGGGAGGTTTGCCAGGGCCAACGGCGGGGGCTCGGCCTTCGGTGTCTCTCAGCTCGACACGTCTTGCTTCTGCCGTGCCACGACAACGCTCACCTTCACCGGCGACGTGACATCTCCGGGATCACTCAATTGAGAGGGCTGGGTCGTAGTGCTGCCTGCCGCGGATCCCGCCAGGCGCATTGGGCGATGGAGTACCGTCCCTGAGGTGACGGGCTGAGCAGCAGGCTGGCCGGACAACGCGTACCCAGACGGTGGATTGACTCCTGCTAACCGCCGTCCTCAGTGTCACGCCACGCCCCGATCGCTAGCTGCTCGAGTGCCTTCGTGCTCGTGCCATTCCCCGTCGGCTCCGTTGCCGTTTGATGGTGGCGTTGCAATCCGCGCAGTAGCGGTGCACTGGCGACCGTCGCTCGACGACTTGGTGGCAGCTGCCGCATTCGAGCAGCGCCACGTTCAGCCACTCCCGGGAGCGGACGGGACGGGGGAGCCAGAGCTCACTCGTGGTGAGGCCTCGGGAATTCAGTACCCGGCCGGCTCCCGCCCGCGGAGCCCCGCGATTACGGAAAGCGCTTCACGGATCGGCCTCGCCGCCCGGGGAACCGGTCGCGGACCGCGCAAGACTCCTCGCCACCGCCGCGCGGCTGGGCATCAAAGCAGCTCGGGCGGGCAGACTGCTTCGGGGACCATCGGTTAGTCCCGTCGCTCTCTCACAAGGAGCATGTTCATATTCGCTCGGGTGGTCATAACGCTGCGCGACGTCAGCGCAGGTCAGGAGCCGGGCTGGAATCCCATTCCTCGGGTCGACACCCCCTGTTGATGGCATAAGTGATCTCAGCTTTGCACCGACCGCAGGAAGCCGCGGACCTCGGGCACTCTGACCGAGACCGGTGCCGCCCTCGGGCACGCGATGCAGGACCTCCGCAGGGCCATGGACGCCAGGGACGAGGAGGCGGCGCCAGCACAAGCCATCTGCCTACCGACCAGCGCCGAGCCTTGGTCCGACGACCCAATCGTCCGTCGCTCGAAACCCCTAGGGGTTCGACTGCCTTCGTGCCCGTGCCATCACGCGTCTGCTTCGGTAGCGTCTGACAGTGGCCGTGCCCAGCGGATTCAGTACACGGCCGGCTCCGGCCCGCGACGTTGACTCTACGTCCAATCCGTTAACACGAATGGCGCATCTTCCGACCTCGGCCAGTCTGTGTAAATGGTGATGGCGGTAGTCATCCGGATCGGCCTTTGCGACAGCCCTGCCAACGGGCGAGCACGTATGTCGACCCGCCTGGAACCGATAGGCCCCGGATGCCGTCTCGCAAAGCGATGGAACGAGGTCTCCCACGGGCGCTTATGGCGACCGTTGCGGTCGCACTCACCCTGCTCGCCGGCTGCGGTGGATCCGGAACCAGGTCGGTAACTCCGCTCGACCTCCCCGCGGTAACCGAATCGCTTCGAGCCTCGGGCATCGTCATTGCAGACGTCGCCGACAATCTGCCGGCGCGTGACGGCGCATGGCGGTGCCTGCCAGGTTCGTTCAAGCTCGCGCGCATCTCCCAGCAAGCGCCGGCAGCAGTGGCGCGTCCCGGAGACCGACCGTCGGTGGACGTGCTGCTGTTCTCGAGCGATGCAGAGAGGATCGCGGCGCAGGCAGCCATTACCCCGGATGGCCAGGTTCAGGCCGCGGGCTGCGCGGCGATGGTCGATTGGATCGCGACGCCGCACGTCGTGGGCGCGAAAAACGTCCTGCTCTTCGTCGCCACGGACGATGCGCCGACTCTCGATGCTCTGCGCGTCGCCGCCGCGCGCCTCGGTGCCTGAGACGGCACCCCAGCCAGCGCCATCGCAGTGGGCGAAAGCCCGCGGTTCGCCCCAACGATGTGGGTCGATCCGCCAGCTACGCTCGAGTGCGCCTCGAGAGCTCTCGTCGCGAGGTCCAGCAGGCGTAGCTTCCACTTAATCTAGGAGCTTCGTGGGCCGAGCTCCATGGTCGGCCGGTGATTGAGACCGGAGCGAACACGGACGCGGGCCGCCTCATCGCCGCGCTCCCTACCGGATCGTGCCATCGCTCGCTGAACGGCACCTGCGATAGACGATCAATGATCGTGGGTCGAGCGCATCCCGTGTCCGAGTGACGGGTCGGGCCACCTCTGAACCCGCGTCCGTGCTCCGTCGATGACGTCCTTGACCCGCGGTCGGGTCTCGTGCACCGTTGCCAACCCGGACCCGCGCAGAGGAGGACGCGATGGCGCTCACACCCGATTTTCGCGACCTGCTGGATCGGACGCAGGCCGCGCTGAGCCATCTGGTCGATGGCGACGCCCAACCGTATCTGGCCTTGTGGTCCCATGCGGCCGACGTCACGGTCATGGGCGGCTTCGGCTCATACGAGACGGGCTGGGAACGAGTCCGCCAGAACACCGAATTTGCGGCGTCCCGCTTCCGCGGTGGGCGGATGTCGGATGTCGAGGAGATGGCCGCCGGCGCGAGCGGCGATCTCGGTTATGCGGTCTGGATCGAGCGCGGCGAGGTGACCGTCGAGGGACGCGATGAGCCGGCTCCGCTCGCGGTGCGCGTGACCCATGTCTTTCGTCGCGAGGACGGCGCCTGGAAGATCATCCACCGCCACGGCGACCCGATTACCCAGATCACCCAAGCCGCGGCCGTCGTGCAGGGTTAGCCGCATCAGCTAGGCTCGGCCGTCCGAATCCTCCGTCGAGCTACCCCTTGATGAGCAGGAGCTCGCCAGGCAGCGAAACAGGCGAGATACAGCACTAACTGGGCCGTCAGGGACCGTCCGATCTGGAGCTCGGGCGTGTCATCGCATCGCGGCTTCGTGAGCGCTTCATTGCAGCCCTGCACTCGCTGCAGCTCCGCTTGAGGGGCGACTGCCGCTCAATGTCCTGTTGAGAGCGTTCGCATTCGAACAGCACCACGTTGAGCCATTCGCGCGAGCGACGGGGCGCGTGCGGTCTCGGCTTTCCAGCCCACGGCCGGCTCCGACCCGAGTGGTCCACCACTCACCGGACTCGGACCAAGGGTGGATCGGGCCCGATCCTGCCCGGGCTGTCTCCGCGACCGCCGTCCCATGTCACCGAAGTCGGCCGAGCGAGGGAGAGCATGCGTCCTTGACCCCGACGTCCACGGCTCCGGCCTCGCTGACCTGGATCGAGGTCACGGCCCGCCGGATGGCCAGCCACGCACTGACCGAACCGGGTGGGGACGTTGGCCCGGCCGACATCGCCGGCGTGATGTGCGGAGCGCACGCCCACGTTCTCAGCGCCGCGGAGCTCGCTATCGGGCGGCGCATCGCCGGGGGCGGCTCGCGGCGACGTGCAGGACCGGCCAAGCCGGAGCAGGTAGACGAGTCAGACTCCGGTGCTGCTCTCGCGGGCCATACCGATGGCTTGGATGCCGGCGAACATCGCGGCTGCGTCGTCGTCAGTCGCTAGCGGCGACGCAGCCGCGCCCGTCGACCCACCCGCGCCAATTGAGCTGAGCGCGACCGTCTCGCTTAGCCCTTGTGGCATCCGCCGGAAGAGCGCCTCGAGCTCCCTCTGCAGGCCGAGCGCGACCGCCCAGACGACGGTCTGGTCCGGCGTCTCGAGCCAGCTGAGGCGGCTCGCGCTGGCGACGTCTCGGATCGACGTCGCCGGGCGAAGCTCGCCCGCAGCGTTCGGCGGTATGCGGCCAGCTGCGCCTTCATGACACTGCCTTCGACGGAGATCGACGCCATCGCCGGCGCGATGAGGTAGGTCGCCAGGCCGCCTGCTGCGAGCCCGCCGCCAAGCGCCACCACCGAGCTGAGCGGCACGGTCGAGGCGATCCCGGCCACGACCAGCGGTAGCACGGTGACAGGGGCATGAGCACGTCCACTGCTTCAGCTGTTCGCGCGAGGCGTGTTGCGCTCCATGAGGCAGCTCACGTGATCGTGGCTCATCTTGTGGGGCACGAGGTCACCGCCGCCGACATCGATCCGCCGTCGTCCGAGGCGGAGCGCGCCCTCTTCGCTCTTCGGCGCCGCCGCGGCAGCCAGATCGGACGATGCCCGTGGCGCTGACCACTGATCCTGCGCACGGCCGGAGGAGGCCAGGCCCGGACCCTGGGGGGGAGGGGTTCGCACGCACGGCTTCCGCACATGGCCGCGCGAGGCTACCGCGCTGCCATCCCGTCTGTTCGTCGCCAGAACCATTTTCCTGAGGCCGGTCTAATGACGCAGCGCCTGCCTTCAGTCCGCCCGCCGGCCGCTCCGCGCCACCTCTCGAAGCCGGCTGCCCGACTGTTCCTGGCGGTCAGCCGAGCGTTCGTCATGGAGCCGCACGACCTGGCCGTACTCGCCAAGGCACTGGAAGCCTGGGACCGGGCAGAGCAGGCCCGGGCGCGCATTGAAGTTGACGGGCTGATGGTCACCTCTCGCCTGGGCGAGCCCAGCCGCACCCGCTGCTGGGGATCGAGCGCGACAGCCGGGCCGCCTTCCTGGCCGGCATGCGCCAGCTCAACCTCGACTACGAGCCCGTGCTCCCGCACGCGCAGACGGCAGCGGCCAGGGCCGCACGATGGAGGAATGCAGGATGACCCGGCTGCGCAGGCTCGTTCGTGAGCGATCGAGCGACTACACCATGAGCGTCGAGGAGCTCTCCCGGGTGCCGTGGCTGGAGATGCAGGACGTGATCGAGGCCGGCTTGGCGTACCGGGCTGACATGGCACAGGCGCTGTTCATGCAGGAGCTGCGCCCGAATCACCCCGAGTGGTCGGCGTCGGAGCTCCGCGAGTGGTCGGAAGGCGGTCGCTGGCAGCACGTGGTCCTGTTCGGCCCATCGATTCCATATTGCGGGCGCTGTCGCAGCCATTTCGACCACGGGACCGTCCGCGGCCGTCATGTGTGCTCGATCTGCGATGCGAGGGTCACTGAGCGTTGGCCTTAGATCGCGGTGGATAAGTCGCACTCGCCTGACACCCCGGGGCTACGACGAGGCCGTGGTCATGTCGGGTGACAGCAACCTCCCTTGAGCCTTCCGCGCCAAGTTCGCCGGTTTACCTATCCAGTGAGGGACCCTTCGGAGGAGATCCCATGCGTGGTAGTCCTCTTCATCTTCGCTTTGGTCTACCGGATGAAGCCGTACCTCGCGGCGGCGCCTTGGCTCGCGCGCTCCTGATTGCCTCAATGGCGGCGCTCCTCGCGCTTCCCGGAACGGCGCTCGGGGCGCAACCGATCGAGCAGTTCCACGATCACTTCACAGACAGCTTCTCGGACGAGATCTGCGGCATCCCCGTCGACATCGACCTAGTGGTCACGGATAACTTCTTCGTCCACACCCGCAGGGTGATTGTCCAAAGGCTAGGTCGTTCGCCCCCCTCGAGAATGTCCGGCATGCGGCGTCCCCGAGAGTGGGTCGGTGGCGGTGTCCCTTGACGGATCGGGTCCCTGGATCACGAAGCAAGCGGCGCTATGGCATGTCCGCTGGTGGCGGTGAGCTTCTCGACAAACTGGTCGATCTTGTCGATCACGAGCCGGTACTCGCTGCCGTCGGCCATCTTGAAGTCGAGGATCTTCTTGTTGAGCCCGTATTTGCCTCGCGCGATGCTGGCGATCTTGGCGAATTCGAGCTCGAGCTCGCGCTTGCCGGCGCTCGTGCGCGACAGGAGCGCGCCGATCAGCCCGAACATCAGCCACAGGTAGCTCTGCCGGTAGTAGAGGACGCGAGTTGCGGTGAGTTCGAAGCGTCCCGGGGACATGCGCCTCCCTTTCAAGAGGCCGCCCGATGACTCGAAGAGAACTGCTTCGCCGGGAGGCGTAGTCGCGGCGGTCCCCGTCATGCTGCCCTCCAATCCCGTCAGCTTGCGGGCTCCAAGAACTCAGCGAACTCAGCCCGGTTGGACAAAGGCTATCCGCAGTGGACTGCGGAGCGACTGCGGCAGTCGGATTTGCGCCTACGGGTAGGTCCCTTCGGGCCGGCCTCGTGAAAAGGATTAGAACGCCCGTTCTATCATGGGCTGGTGCCGATTCCGCCGACTGGCCTATCGCTGGCATGGATCGGAGGCCGAAGCTTCCCTGCCTGTCGGCTGGCGCGTCAGCGGCCTCGAGCGCAGCCCAGACGAATCCTGGCGAGCCTGGGCCCTGCCAGGACCGCCCGCCGGAGAATCGCAGGCCGCGTCGATCGAGGGTATCGGGCAGGCGCCGATTCATGCCCTCCAAGTCCTGGCCCGCAACGCACGCGAGGTAAGCGGTGGGGTAAGCGGCTAGTAAGCGGCAGCGCTCATGCTGAGGACGGGCCGGGCTCCGTCGCGCCGGAGGCCGTCCGTGACCAGGCGAGCGGGTCGGGCGACCGGCCTGAACTCGGGCAACGCCGCAGTTGTGCCGCAGCCCCAAAAGCCTATCTTCCACCCGTGCCTTGGGGTGAGAGTAGGAGGATCTTGACTGGACGAATGGCGATCGCGCTCGCGGTAATCTTGCTGCTGGCTGCCTGCAGTTCCTCTGATACGCAAGGGCCAGCCTCCGCTTCTGCGTCGCCGATCAGGGCTTCTGGAGGCTCATCCATCAGTCTGAATCAGCCGGTCGACGATGACGGTCTGCGTATCACCGTCCTCCAAGCTGGTTGGGTGACGTTCCCACCTGGTGACATCCGTACGGTCTTCCACCCTGATTCAGCCTGGGTCTATTTCGAAGTGCAGTGGGAGGCTCTGAATGCGAACCAAACAATCTCGCGGGCTGGCTGGGGTGTCTTATCGGATGGCACGCGGGACGGGGAATGGTCGAGCGACCTTCCATTGCAAGGGGGAGCTGAGCCGATGACCACCCTGGACCTCAAGCAAGGCGAACCGCAAACGGGTTGGTTAGCATTCGAGATACAACAGCCGAACAGGTTCATCCGATTGCAGTACGGCCGCCCCCCTGACTTTATCCTCGAACTACCGTGCTGCAAGGAGTCGCCCTCACCGTGATTAGAGAGGCAAGCCCCAATTCGCCGAGAGAGAACTGGCCTCGCTGCGACTCGTCGGGGATGTTTGGATCAAGGACAGCAGATCGTTGACCTGCAACTCGGTCACTGCGGCGCCTAGGCTGGCGCCAGGCCGGCTTCCGTCTGAAACGCGATGTGCGTCCCGGCGCCGAGGCGGGTGGCTCCGCCGAAATCTATCGTCGGCGCGGGTGTCGCCGAGGGCGCCGCTGTCGGGACTGTGGCTGCGGGCGCCACTGAGCTGCAAGCCGCTAGGATCGCCAGGACCAGTGCCGCCAAGCCGCGCAAAGCCGTCTCCGTCCAGCGGGGGCCTAATCTTCAACGCCTGCGGACTGCGCGGCGTGCCGATCTATGCGGGAGCAACGCGGCCCGGAGTAGACATGGGCGACGGCCGGGCCCCGTTGCGCCGGAGCCCATCCTCCAGAGGCTGTGAGGGGGTCGGGGGAGCCCGGCCGTAGTCGTGCCGCAGTCTCGGCATGTTCTCCTTGGGGCGTGGTCCATGGTTTTCGCGTGGCGGCCTGCGTCGCGCTATTCGCCATTTCGGGGTGTGCGACGACCTCGAGCCCGCAGGCGTCCGCTAGCCAGCCGGTGCCGCCATCGCCGACCTCGTCGTCCCCCAGCCCCAGCCCGCAGCCGCCGGGCTTGCTCGGCCCTTGGACCCGCCTCGCCCGCGTCAAGGCATTCGCCGACTTCGTGCCGACCGGGCTGGTGGCCTTCCACGGCGACTTGGTGGCCGTGGGCTACCAACCGGGTGATGTGCGGAGCGGGGGAGGCTCGCTGCGGGCCGCCATCTGGATCTCATCTGACGGGCGGACTTGGTCACCGGTCACCGACCTGCCCAGCGGCCGGGGGGATCAGATCCAGGCCGTCACTGCTGGCGGTCCCGGCCTGGTCGCGGTCGGCAGCGGGGCCTGGGTATCGGCCGACGGTCACCACTGGCGACGCACGCTCGATCTGCGCCCGGGACAGGGCGTGGTGCGCTCCGGCGGCTACCTGTCGGTGCTGGCGACCTTCGGCCACCAGCTCGTGGCGGTGGGCCAGACCGACGGCCCCATCGTGCTAGCGGCCTCCTTTCCGCACTGGCAGCCGGCCGTCCTGACCTCCCCCGACGGCAGCGCCTGGAGAGAACTGGACGCCTCCCGCGCCACCTTCCTGATGGGCGATCCACCGACCGCGATGGTGGTCTTCGGCGGCCGCCTGATCTTGGCCAACAACAGCGGCATCTGGTCCTCACCCGATGGCGCCTCCTGGACGTCGGAAGCCACCGGGCTGAATTCCGGGCTGAATTCCGTGCTCAGCCAGATAATCGTCGGCGCCCCTGGCCTTGTCGCCATCGGGGCGAGGGACCTCGACCGGTCCGCGACCTCCTGCGGCTGCCACGTCGCGCGGCCGGCGTTCCTCACCTCGCCCGACGGCACGCACTGGGCAGCGTCGCGTGCCGTGGCAGAAGTGGACAACACCGGGGCCTGGAACGCAGTTGCGGTCCCGGGCGGCTACGTGGCGGTGGGGCAGGGTCCAACCGGGCCCGGGGTATGGACCTCGCCCGACGGCGCGGTCTGGACGCCGAGTCTCGACCCCGCCCTCAACGGCGTGGGTGGGCCTTCCATGCGCCACGTCGTTCAATTCGGCGCGGAGCTGGTCGCGATCGCAGACTACCCCCTGAGCGGAGCCTCCCAGCGCGTCGACGTGTGGATCGCGCCGCTAGGCGGAACGTGATGGTGACCCAGCTCACTGGGTCCGCCGACAACATTTCGATGCAGGCCAACGCCGGGGGTGGAGGGAGCGGCCAGATCACCACTATCTCGGCCCTAGGAGATTACGCAGCGCCGGGGGCCCTTGCTTGGCTGAAGGCGCTGGCCTCCGTCAGCTACGAGGGTGCCGATCCCGACGCCGCGCAAGCGTGGGTGGCCTCTCACTTCAAGGACCCGGGCTGTGAGGACACGGACACTCATCGCAGTGAGTGCTCGATCACTATCGGCCAGGCCCACCTGACTCTGAGCTGGGATCAGCGCGGCCTTCAGGTGGGCGGCCCGGTATCGGTCAGCCTCAGGATCGAACGGCAAGACAGTCCGGATCTAGTCCCCGACAAGCAAGGACCATGACGCAAAGAGCTCGCGCGGCGCTGATCGCGGCGATCGGCAGCGTGCAGGCGACCCGGGCCCTTGCCTTCCGTTACCTCCCGCGCCTCAGCCGAAGGAGTCGGCCCTCAGCAGGGGTGCGGCCAACGCACTAAGTCGAGCTCGGCGATGGATCGACGCTAGGCCGATGGCCTGTGAGCAGGGCCCAGGCGATGTAGGCGCTGGCCGCCAGGTCTGCCAGGATGGGAAGCAGCCCTCCGGCGTTCAACTGCGGGGAGCCTGCCGCGGTAATGACTATCCAAGCTAGGGCCAAGGCCCATAGGACACTGAATCCGATGGCCGGTCCACGGCCTCTGCCACGGCGCACGAGTACCCCGAGCAGCACTCTCAGCAGCATGATGATCAGTAGGAAGAAGGGCACGAGGAGCAAGTTGATCCACTGGTAGAGCTCAGCCTGGTCGCGGTTTGTTGCAGTCCCCAGTGGCAGCCTCAGCCCGAGCGCGTAGAACACGGCCCAGGCGGCGCTCATCACGATCATGAGCGTTCCGGCCGTCCGGACACGGCCCGGCCCGGCCCACTTCGCGGGGCGATCGAATAGCGTCGTTATGGTCTCTCCCCTTTGCGGTTGCCTGTCAGGCGAGAGTCGGTTCGCAAAGTGTAGCGACCGTCTGGAATCCCAAATAAGCGGGGCGGTCACGGTCGCGGCGATGGGTAGCGTGCAGGCGACCCGGCCTACACTTTGCCGGTGGATCGGCTGGAGCAGGCTGGCCTCAGCCGCGCTTGGATCGAGGCCTCCGCCGCGCTACCCCTGGAGTGGCACCTCGAAGGGCTGACGTGCGCCTCGACGGGGCTGGCGCCTGATCAGCGCTCCGACCGCTGCGGGTATGGGCGGCTGGACCGGACGGCCAGACGATCGAGGGCCAGGGTGACGGACCGATCGCGGCCCTCCATGCCCTGGCCCGCGAGCTGCGACCGCTGCGAGGGTCGAAGAGTGGTTAGACCATCGGGGTGGCTTGCGATCATCGCCGTCGGTGTACAACAGCGCCGTGAACCGCTGGGACCGCGACACCGGCACGACGTCGCGTGGATGGAGGCTTGGGCGCAGAGCAATGGCCATTGCCAGCCAGGCCGAGGCCGGCGCTCACGGCTGCCAGGGGGCGAGATTACCTCCACGCGAGCGCCGACCAGGTCGCTAGTACTGCCGGCGAGCGGGACCTGGCGCTGTCAATTTGCCGACAGCGGCCTGGCGCCTCTCAGTAAGCCAGCGGTAAGCCCAGCCGCGTAGTCTCAGGAGGGCCGGTGTCCTGGGCGGGTGCGGGCCCTTCCTGTCGTCCTCCCCTCCCCACCGGCTGGCCCCCACCCTCTGCCCGAAAAAGAGTCGGATGGTTGACACTCGCACGGGCACGCCGTCAGTACGTTAGTCCTAGGGCCGGACCTCCGTGTCGGCGAGTAATCGCCGGGGCAGCCGCGGTGCTCCGGCCCTACGCTAATGGGGCTCGCGCGTACCCTGTCAACCGGCCCGATCGGTTCTCCCCCAAACGGCTGGCCCCGTCCTCAAATAAGCCTGTGGTAAGCCCCCGCCGCGTAGTCGCATGAGGGCCGGGCTCCGTTGCGCCGGTGGCCATCCGCAGAGATGGCGAGCGGGTCAGGCGACCCGGCCTACTCTCGCTGGAGATTCGACTCAACAGGCAGCGCCTAGGGCGCTACCGTCGCGCAGATGGCGGTGACGGTGAAGCCCACGTCAGCATTCGAGCCGTTGTCTGCCCGCCCGATCCAGGCGACTGGCAGGCCCGCAGACAATAGCGGGCTGCTGGTGATGACTTCTATGTCAAGGCCTGCGGTGTCGGATAGGATGCCGCCGCCTGTGGCCAGTTTTCCGGTCGGGCAGGTTGCTGTGGCGCTAAATCCCAACGACCCCGCGGGTGCCGTGAACGACGCCGTAACAACCTCAATCCCGCTCAGTCCCGGCGGACCCTGGACACCCTGGATGTTCCAGTCCAGGGCGGACTCGTTTGAGGCGCACGTGTCGTTCGCCCCGACGATCCGGATGTTCCCCTTGCTCGCGCCGCCGACCTTGACACACGCGTGGATCTTGCTGGTATCCCCGCCGTGGGCCAGGATCCCGACCACGTCGAAGGCAAACAAAGACAGGAGGGCCAGCACGAGCGCGGCGAGTTTGAAGCGCGACGCTGGACGCCGAACGTGGAAGCGGGGAAGGTGAGAGCTGGGCATGCCGACCTCCTGGCGGCGGAGAGCCGCCATATGCGGGCGGGCCGGGTTCGCCAGTGGCTCAACGCGGCTTGGGCAGCCAAGGCGACCAGGGACAAGAGCCGCGTGTCATCGCTTCCCGCTGATGCTCGGGGATAATCTTCCGCCGAGGGTTAGCGATTGTCCATCTCCCGATCCTGACAGGCCGGAAGTAGGCTGCCTGGTCATGCTGATGACCGCACCAGCGCCGTAGACGCGCGAGCAAGCCGGCAAGGCTCCTCACGCGCCGCATAGCAACGATGTCCCGCAGCAGGTCAAGGTTCTGACAGCACGCCTCCGGATTCAGGTGCGATCCAGTCGCCGGCTAACGCGCCACGCGAGGATCAGGCCGGTGACGATGCTTGCACCCCAGGTCACATAGGCCAGCACCACAGGCACTCGCTCGTGCCACGTGTCGTCCCACTCGATCTGGAAGGGGCCCTGGATCGCCCCCCATACGACGATGGTGGCGTAGGCCAAGCCAAAGCCGGTGGCTACCCCGGCCCCAGCGATGAGCATGAAAATGGCAATCCGCTTCACCCGTGCCTCCGATCCTCGTTGTCGAGACGGATGGTGCGCCCGATACGTTCGCGGATCAATCGGTGATGGCGCCGCTGGGCTACCGCGTGACGCCTGAGCCCTCCGATGAGATGGCGAGCGGGTCAGGCGACCCGGCCAATCCGGGCATTCGGTGCTAGGCAGGTCGACCAGGACTGCGTCCGCGATCTTGAGGAGCTCATCGGCCCGCGAGCCGAATGTGGCGGGAACAATGCCACTGACGCTCCGGGCAACGATCGTGGCAGTCGTCGCGTTTGGAGTGGGCACCACGAGCAGGGACGTTCCGGCGCGCCGCATGTTTGGCGGATAGGCATGGTCGTCATTGTTCTTGGCGCGCTGCTGCTGCTCGCTGCCAGGGCGAAGGGGTACTCGGCAGGAAGCGGCCCATTCGCTGCCCCTTACCTCATTCTGGCGCCTTGCTGGGACTACCATGCGCTGCGTCCCATCGCGACGGATAGGCTGTAGTCCCCATGACCGAGGTCAACCCGGCGACCACCCACGGGTTCCTCTTCGCTGACCTGCGCGGATACACGCATTTCGTCGAGACGCGCGGCGACGAAGCAGCGGCGGCACTGCTCACCCGATACCGTGCCCTCGTCCGTGACGTCATCGGTGGGTTCGGTGGCGCCGAGATCCGGACCGAGGGCGACAGCTTCTACGTCGTCTTTCCGTCGGCCTCGAGCGCGGTCCTGGGTGGACTCGCAATCCTCGCGGCGGCGTCAGCGGCCGCCGGAAGCGATCCGGCCCAGTCGTTCAACGTCGGGATCGGGGTCCACGCCGGCGAAACAGCGGAGCATGGCGAAGGTCCCATCGGATCGGCGGTCAACATCGCCGCCCGCGTTTGCGCTCAGGCCCGGCCAGGTGAGCTGCTCGTCACCGACACCGTCCGCTCGCTGACCCGGACGCGCCTGACGGTCCGGTTCACCCCACGCGGGAGCCCCCGGCTCAAAGGCATCAGGGAGCCGATCCCCCTGTTCGCGGTCCAACCCTCAACTGAATTCATCGAGCCGGGTGCAGAGATTCCCGCTGGGCGAGCGGCGCGGATATCGGCGCGGATCCGCGCACGGCCCGCCGCTAGGTGGGGCATTCCGGTCGCCGCGGTCCTCGTCGTCACTGCCCTGGTCGGCGCAAGCTTCCTGCTCGGGGCCCCGAATCGGCCCCCTAGCGGTGGAGCCGGCGGACCGCGGAACTCGTCCGCGCCGTTGTCCGCGGCGCTCGGCTGGGCGACATCTCGCGGCGATGCGGCTCGTCGAGGCGTAGGCGACCAGGGGCCTGTCGGCCAACCCGTTCTACGCTGGCGATTTCAGGCGGCGGGCGCCATCGATCAATCGCCGGCCGCGGTCGGCGGCGTCGTGTACGTCATCAGCGACGACGCAATCCTGCATGCATTGTCCGACACCGACGGCAAGCAACTGTGGGCCTTTCCTGACGCGCACGGCGCGCAGGGACCAGCCGTTTGGAACGGCGCGGTCTACGTTGCCGACAGCGCGGGGGCGATCCATGCCATCGATGTGTCGACGGGAAAAGAACGGTGGCATTCCGCAACGGCGCTCCAAGGTGAGCCCGTCGCCGGCGCTGGCAGTCTCTACGTCTCGACTACGGGCGCGATCGTGGCCCTTGACCCGACGACCGGGTCCGAACGGTGGCGGTATGCGGTGCCGAAGGCGGGGGAGTTCCACCCGCCCGCCTTCGCCGACGGAATGGTGTATGCGGGCAGCGACTCAGGCGGATTCGTGGCCCTCGACGCCAGCACCGGAGCGTTGCGCTGGCACGCGGACACCGGCACGGACACCACGGGCACGGCGGTGGTCGCGGATGGCATCGCATACGTCGGCAGCAGTGTTGACTCCGCGACGGGGCATCTCTACGCGTTCAATGCGACGAACGGCAAGCTGGTGTGGCGGCTTGACCAAGCAATCTTCTCGCCCGCCGTGTCCGGTGGCATTGCGTACTCCGTGAACCTCGCTGGCACCGTATCCGCGCACCAGACCGAGACCGGACAGGAACTCTGGCACTTCCAGACGAAGGGTCCCGGGCGCCCGGTCGGCGTCGCTGGCGGCGTCGTGTACGTCCCGGCTGACAGTGAACACCGGATCTACGCCCTCGACGCCCAGACTGGAGCCGAGCTCTGGCACTTCGACCTGGACGGTGGTGTCACCGGATCGCTCGCGGTGACGCACGGCTCGGTGTACATCGGGACCTCGGCCGGAAGCCTGTACGCCATCGGCAGCATCGTTTCGCCTGTCAAGTTCCTATGGCAGGCCAAGGGTGATGGTGACGGTTTGGATTTCCCCAACGCGCTCGCGATCGCGCCCGACGGCCGTATCTGGGTGGCGGACACGGGCCACGATCGCTTCGCGATCTTCAAACCGGACGGGACGTTCGTGGAATATTGGGGGAGCGCCGGCCGGGGCAACGGCCAGTTCGTCCTGCGTAGATCGAACGGCGACGGCTACGGAGCCCTCGCCTTCGCCCCTGACGGGTCCTTCTACGTCCTCGACGTAGGCAACCGTCGCGTCCAGCACTTCGACAAGGCGCGACACTTTGTCGGTGCATGGGGCGGCTTCGGAAGCCAACCCGGCAAATTCGTCGACCCGGTCGCAATCGCTGTAGACAGGAAAGGTTTGATCCACGTCCTGGATGACCAGCGCGGTGTGGTCGAGACCTACGACAGGGACGGCCGTGTCCTGAGCTCTTTTAACCCGCACCTCTCCGGTTTCAACTCAGCGAACGCGATGACCATCGACGCGAAAGGCAGCGTTTACGTCAGCGCGTGTTGCAGTGCTGGGGACCAGGTTCGCAAGTACGCTACGACAGGCAAGCTGGTGTTGAAGATCGGCTCGCCAGGGACAGGCCCGGGGCAGTTTAGCGGTCAGCCGGGAGGCCTCTCCGTAGACTCAGCGGGCCGCGTGTTCGTCTCGTTGCAAGTTCCTACCGAAGGCGATGGCATCCTGGTCTTCGATGCTTCCGGGCGCTTCCTGACGAGCTTCGGAAAGAAGGGATCAGCCGACGGGCAGCTCGGATTTGCGACGAGCGTGCTCCTCGATGGCGAGGGTGCCTTGTACGCTAGCGATGCTGCTCCCTCGCGGATCGAGAAGTTCAAGCTCCTCCCACCTCTTGGCACGATGTAGAGATCGAGGGTGCCTGTGGGACGTGGCGCCCCACCTCGGCAATGTCGCGAAGGCTTCTGGCTCCGACCTGCTGATCGTAGACTCCGTGATGCCGGCGGTCGGAGTCGGCGAGGCCGCTCCAGCCTCGAAGTCGGCCGCTAAAAGAGCCCGCTGGGAGGAATCCGTAGCGTCTTACAGTGGCGCACGCACGAATGTAAGCGTGGGGCGGTTCCGCGGCCCGCTCACACCATCGGAGCAGCACCGATGCCGATGATCGTCGACAACGCCCGCAAGCTGGCCGGCATGGCCCTGGCCCGCATCGTGGGGGTCAAGGTTGCCGCCCGTACCATCGGTGTCGACCCTCGCTCGATCACTTCATGGCTCGAGGCCAACGCGGACGCGGACCACGACGAGCAGGCGTGGCAGGCAGCGGAGCAGCTCGCCAAGGAACGTCTCCTTACCGGGCTGGCGAAGGGCGACGCGAGGAGCATCGCCGCGTGGGCCACAGCGGCGGGCGTGTCCAGCAGAAATCGCCGGTACGCCCAGCTCATCGCGCGTCATGAGCACCGCCGCAGCGCGGAGCAGGAGGCGGAGCAGAAGCCTGACGATCCGGTTAGGGCCTTAGGGCGGTCCAACGCGAGTTACTCGCCCCCGCCTTGGTCGACGTCACCGTCGGGTCCAGGTTGATCGGTATCGCCCCAGTCGAAACCGGCATCCACGTCGTTGGGATCTTCATCGACGCCACTCGCGGGACGATGCGGTGCAGGACGATCGCCGAGGCACGCGGGGAGAGCGGCGAGGTTGTCCAATTTAGTGCTGTCGCCAATGGTCTCGACGAAGGCATTGCCACGTTCGCTGATGCCGATGGTCAGGTAGGCCTTAGAGCCGCCGCCTTGAACGAAGTAGCGATATCCCATTCCGACAGCCCGCACGACTTCACCCTCGGTCTGGATCACTGGGCTCGCGGCAGCCCCAATTCCGAGGCGAAAGATCCGATAACCGCCCCCTGGATAGGTCTCATAGTCGACACAGAAGACCTCCGTGTCAGCCATGGCGCTTTCCTCCGTAGTCCGTGCTGGTGCGTGTAGCCCCTCGTTGTGCAGGGCGCACGCGTAATGCAACCTCACGCTATCCGACAAGTCGTGGCCCGCACAACCCGGACGGACCGCTCAGGACCATACCTCGAGCGGGCTGTCTTGCCGCGCCGGGTCGCCTGTCCCGCTCGCCATCTCTGCGGATGGCCTCCGGCGCAACGGGCCCGGCCCAATGTTGCGAGGGTAGGCCGCTGGCGCTTACCGGCCACTTACCGTCCGCTTACCATTGGCTCGAGGAGGAGGGCCCATGCTCGGCGCGGTCCTAGCGCTGCTCGAACGCGGCCCTTCGGACCGCGATCGAAAGGCCGTCTCCGACTGGCACGATGGTGGCCGACAACGACTCCTGCTCCGAAACGAGCTGATTCCAGCGGTGCACGCAGCGGGACTGGCTGGTCTCGCGGCGTAAGACCTCCCCGGCTCCCAGCGCGTTGTCAGCTAAGAGCAGGCCACCCGGTTTGAGGACGCGCATCGCCTGCCGGAAGCACAGCTCCACGCGTCGCTCGTCGCGAAGACCGTTGAGCACGTCGTTGAAGACGACGTCGGCCGATGCGGAAGGCAGCCGCCCAAGACCCTCGATGGCGTTCTCGACTCGCACCTCGGCGCGCTCGGCGAGGCCCGCCGCAGCGAGGTTCTGGCGGGCTTGCGCGGCGCGGAGGTCGTCGACTTCAAAGGTGATGAGGCGCGCCTCGGGCCAACCGCGCAGCAGCCAGATGGCGCTGTAGCCGGTGGCCGTGCCGAGTTCGACGATGAGCTCGGGCCGCGCAATGCGGGCGAGCAAGTGGATGAGCGCCGCCCCGTGCCGCCCGATGATCGGAACGTGCTCGGCGGCGGCCTGCTGCTCCAGCCGTTCCAGCAGGGCATCGCTCGCCGGCGATGCGCGGTCGAGGTAGTCGCCGAGCGTTGGCGGCATCTCGTGATTACGAGCCATACCACCCCTCCGGTGACGGGATGGGGATCATAGATCCTATGCGCGTCCCCGGAGGTTAGAAGCGCGGGACCTGCGTTTCCCGGTCGGGCTAGACAGAGGGCCGGGTCGCCTGACCCGCTCAGCGGTCTTCGAGGTTTGGCTGAGCTGCTATACGAGCCGGACAGCGCCCGGCGCTTAAGCGGTCGTCATCGCGGCCACATATCCACAATCCTCGTCGCCGTTAGTGGCGATCCGTAGCATCTTCGGCCCAATACTGCGAGGTACGTTCGTCACCTTCCGGTTCGAACCGAGGACGCGATGATTGCCGGCGTGGAGATCGATGCGATATTGGCCCGATTGCCCAATCCCAACGGCAGTCAAGAGCAGCGGTCGACGACCGAAACCCACTTGCCTTCAGACCCGGAGATGCGCTCAGTCAGCGCAATTTCGCCCGCAACCGCGAGCGAGAGTAAGACTCAGGGCACGGTGCGGCGCGCAGCCGAAGGAGATGTCCCTTCTTCCGTCTTGCTGCGCTTCGCGACGGTCCGACGCCTGAGCGCCGATGAGATGTCGGCCGAGGCAGCACGAGCGTTCGTCGATTCATTGGACGCTGATCTCTCTGCGCTCGGCGAGGCGCTGAGCCTCGAGCTGCGGTCCGCCGGAACACGCGATCCAGCCAGCGACGGGACGCTGGCAGTCCAGGACGCGGATGCCGGTGGTGTGATTATCGTCGCGGAACTCGGGCGGAGCACCGATTCTGGCTTCGGACGGCTCTTGCGCCGAATGGGAGCCACCGCTAGTCGAACCGGCATCTGGCTCACGGCCGACCCGCGCGCGGAGCACGTAGCGACCGTGTCATGGCTCAATCGCTCGGTGGAGGGACGATTCTTTATGGTCGCCCTCCGGGCGGTGCAGATCCAAGGCACCTCGGCGGCGCTGATCTTCGACCCCGTGGTCCGGCCGCCGCGCGCTGACGATCCAGTCCCGAAGCTGAGTGAATCTCCAGCCGCGGCGCCGACTGAGGGCGGCCGGCGAGCGGAAGAGGCGAGTCCCGGAATCGTCGAACACGTTGCCGCAGCGGAGACCGATCCGCCACCCGATCAACGCGGCGAGAGCCATCTCCTGCAGCTCTACGGGGAGGGGCTGACCTAATCTCGGGCCGACCGGCTAATCGGTTGCCGCCTGCCAGTGATTTAGCCGACTCCGAGTGAGACGTCCAGCCGTGCGTCGATGTCCGGAACGTCGGACGGGACAAGTGCCCACACGGTCGCTGGGTTCGCGTCAGCCGACCCCCCCAGGGCCCGTGCTGCTGATCGCAGGCCTGACGACTGCGTGCCACCGACTCAGACCTACTTAGGAAGTCGGTCGGCGGCAAGTCCCACTGTGCCTCGACGCGGCTGAACCAATGGTCGATGGGCAAGATGTCCGACGGCAGGTTCGCCAATCGCGCACCCAATAAGTCGAGAACCGATCCGAAGCTCACGTTGGTATCGGCCGGCCCGTGCAAGGTGTCGGGCCGGCACCCGAAGCGCCGGCCTGCATCGAAGCCTACGCGTTGCGCCAGGGTGTCGCCCGTTTCCGTTACGCCGAGCCCTCAGGCTCGACTAGGCGCCTCAGCTTGCCGACCCGGATACTGCCGACTCCGTGGACCTCGCTGACCAGATAGGCCTCGTTCCCGAGCCGCCAAATCTCGCCTTCACGAGGAGCACGGGCAGATGGGCCCACCTCGCTCGGAGTGTATACGAGTTTGGGGCTTTCGCTGAAGGTTGAGAAACCGGGCGACTGAGCGTTGGTGCCGGTATTGCAGGAGCGAGCTCGAAGTGCGGGAGACCGGCCGGCCACCGGACCACTGCTCGGTAGGCTGCCGGCGCGCCGCGGAGTACGAGATCAGCGCATCAGTCGCCGGCTCGAGCGGCTCGAGGACGAGGCCGATCGTCTCGAAAAGCGAACAGCTGAGTAAGCATTGCGCGATGCAGGGGTGAGCGATTGGCAGCTCCGGCGCCATCAGTCTGACGCGCAGAACGTCGACCTCCAGCTCGCGCGGGCTCGCCGGCGGATTCGTGACCTTTTAGACGACGACGATGCGGGAAGGATCGGCATCAAACGCGATTGGCTGGGGGCGCACGGCGCGACCCGAGCAGTCTCCCGACGTCACGGCCGTTGAAAGGTTCGTGAGGTAAGGTGTTCGCCGGTGTGAACTCTCAAATCGCTCGATCGAGGGCGGCGAGCGCGGCGTCCACTGCCTCTTCCGTCGTCATCGACTTCCCCTCAGCCTCAGCCGTCATGCGGGCCTCGTCGCTGAGTTTGGCGGCCGCTGGCTGCAAGTACTGCTCGACGATGTACTGCTCGGGCGCTGTGAGCGGTGCCGCCATCGCCTCGCGCATGACCTCTGCGGCGTCCCAGAGACGAAGCGCCCGCTCAGCGACGCCATCCATGGCGGCGATCGCAGCCATCCCGTACAGAGCCTCGGCAATGATTGGTTTCGCGCCCGACTCCCGCGCAATCGCAAGCGACTGGCGGAAATGCGAGTCGGCGGCATCACGGTCGCCCTCGTACACCGCCACCAACCCGCGGTTGCTATGAGCGCTGGCGGTCACCCACTCATTTTTCCGGGGGGGCTCGTCGAGGTACTCCTCGAGCGCAGCCTTCGCACGCGTCAGGTCGTGCTGCTGCAGCGCAAACCAGCCGATGTCGATGAGGTGAACCACCCAGAGCCGACGCGGCATGCCAAGCCTCCTGGCGAGTGCCAGTGCCTCCTCGGTCAAGGCCAGCGCTCTCGCAGAGTCGCCGGCCGAGCCCTCGACGTATGCGCTCGCGAGGCGGGCGTCGGCGCGGGCGCGGCCGCCGCGGTCGTCGGCGAGTCGTGTGACCTCCTCTAAGAGCCGGCGCGCCCGCTCCAGAGCCCCCGTCTGGGCTGCGAGCCCCGCGAGGCCTATAAGCGTTCGGAACTCTCCCGCCTGATCAGCCTCCCGCCTGAAGATTGCGAGCGCGTCCGCGTACATGGGGCCGGCACGTCGGAAGTTGCCCTGTTCTTCTTCTATGGCCGCGAGCGCGACGAGGGCTCTGGCGCGATCACGCGTCTGAAGGTGCGGCGTGGCATCCAGCGCGCGCGTCAGCCAGAGTCGCGCCTCCTTGATCCTCCCGCTAACAACCCAGACCAACCAGGCAGCAGCCGCGAGCCGCAGGACAAGCTCGGAATCACTCCCATCGGAGGCCCACTGCACCGCGGCCCTCAGGTTCGGAAGGTCGTCTTGCGCGCGCTCATCGAGCGGCTCGGAATCCGGGGTCTCCTCTCCGTTCAGCGACCTCTCAACGCGCTCACCGAACGCTGCGAAATACGTTGCATGGCGGCGCCAGGCCACTGGCGCCTGGCCGCTGCCGTCGAGCTTCTCGAGGGCGTAGTCGCGGATGGACTCAAGCAGCGAATAGCGCACCTCGCCGCGAGGGTCGTCCTGCTTGCGGATGAGGCTCTTGTCGAGCAGCGACGAGAGGCCATCGAGAACGTCCACGCCGAGGGTCGCATCGAAGTCGCATACCCCTTCCGCCGCCTCGAGATCCCAACCGCCGGTGAAGACCGACAGCCGGCTGAAGAGCCGTTGTTCCGCCTCGTCCAGGAGCGCGTAGCTCCAGTCGATCGTCGCGCGCAGCGTTCGTTGGCGCGCCGGCGCGTCCCGCGCGCCGCCCTTGAGCACCTTCAGCCGCTGCTCGAGATGACGCAGCAGGGCCTGCGGCGATAGCGCGCGGACCTGAGCGGCGGCGAGCTCGATGGCCAGCGGCAGCCCATCGAGGCGCACGCAGATCTCCGCGACCGCGGGAGCATTTTCGTTGGTCACCGCGAAGTCCGGCCGGATGGCTCGCGCCCGCTCCACGAACAGGGCCACCGCCTCGTATTGCGTGAGTGCGGCGGCGTCCGGGAGGTGCTCGACGTCCGGAAGGTCGAGAGGCGGGACGGGGAACTCGTGCTCGGCAGTCAGGTGAAGCGGCGCCCGACTCGTGACCAGGAGCTTCACGTTAGGCGCCGTGCCTAGGAGCGCCCCCAGCGACGCGACGCCGCCGAGGAGCTGCTCGAAGTTGTCGAGCAGCAGCAGCAGCCGCCGTCCCCGGACGTACTCGGCCAGTGTCTCGGCGAGCGATTGGCCGCCAAGCTCGTGGACCGCAAGCGTCTGGGCGATGCTGGGCACCACCAGGTCGGAATCAACGATCGGGGCGAGGTTGATGAAGAAGACGCCGTCTGGGAATTCGTCGAGCATCTCAGCCGCGAGCTGGAGGGCGAGCCGCGTCTTGCCCGTCCCGCCTGGGCCGGTCAATGTCAGCAGCCGCACGTCGTTCCGGCGCAGCAGGCTGCCGGCTTGCTCGAGCTCACGCTGCCTGCCGATCAGCGGCGTCGCCTGCGTCGGCAGGTTGGTCGGGCGGTTCTCGAGCGTCTTTAGCGCGGGGAACTCGTTCTCGAGGTCGGGGATCATCAGTTGGTAGAGCCGCTGCGAGGTCAGATCCTTCAGGCGGTGCTCGCCGAGATCGCGTACCTGGAGACCGCCGGCGAGGTCCTCGCCGAGAAGGTGACGAGTGCTCGCCGAGAGGAGCACCTGACCTCCGTGGCCGGCGCTCATGACCCGGGCGCCGCGATGCACGTCCATGCCAACGTACCGGCCGTCGCGGATCGCCGCCTGGCCGGTATGGAGGCCCATGCGCACCCGCAGCGGTAGTCCATCGGGCCACGGATGTTCGGTAAGAGCGCGCTGCGCGGCTACGGCCGCATCGATCGCATCCGGCGCGCTGGTGAAGGCAGCGAACGATGCATCACCGTCCATGTCCACGACTTGGCCGCCGTGCGAGGAGAACGCCTCGCGCAGCATCCGCCGGTGTGCGTCAAGCGCCTCGCCGTATCTGTCGCCGAGCGCTGCGAGCAGCCGGGTCGAGCCTTCGATGTCGGTGAACAGAAAGGTGACGGTGCCCGATGGAAGACCGCGCATGCGGGACAAGTGTCTCGCGCAAGGCACGGTGTGCCAACTAGTTTTAGCCATGAGCACCCGCTGCGGTCCGAAAGCCCCCCGACGACACCATACCCCTGCCCAGCCAGCGCCAGAGGTCAATAACGAGGCCGTAACCAAGCGAGCCTTATTCGTCGGTCAGGCCGGGCTCCGTTACGCCGGAGGCCGCCTGGATCGCGGCCTCTACAGCCCCTGAGATGGCGCCTCGAGGAACCTATCCAAATCGGGCGGCCAGGATGCCCGACCTGTCTGGCCTCACGTAGTTCGGCCCCAGCACACAACCGACGCATCCGTTTGCCGGATGGCGCAGGTGTGTTCAAACCCGGCACTGAGCGCGCTCACCGCCCCGAGATCGGCGGGAGGCGTGGCCTGGCCCGCGTATCCGCCGCCGATTATCTCGTTGTTGTCGCCCCAACAAACGACTCTCCGGTCGGGCCGCCGAATCGCGCACGTATGATCGGCCCCGGCGCTGATTGCGCTCACCGCGCCGACGCCCGCAGGCGGCGATACGTCGCCGGCGTCGTTGTAGCCCCAGCACACAACCATCGCATCGGCTCGCCGGATAGCACAGGTATGGGAACCTCCCACGCTTACCGCGGTCACCGCGCCGAGGTCCGTCGGGGGCAGCGCCTCGCCGTGCTGATTGCTGCCCCAGCACACCAGCAGAGAGTTAGCCCGCCGGATGGCGCAGGCATGCTCGCTGACGCTAACCGCGCTGGCGGCCCCGAGGTCGGGAGGAACCGATGTCTGGCCCATCCCGTTGTAGCCCCAGCACGTGACTGCCCCGTCTGCCTGGCGGATAACGCAGCTGGACTCCGTGCCGGCGCTGACCGCACTGGCGGCTCCGAGGTCGGCCGGAACCGACGACTGGCCAACATTGTCGGTGCCCCAGCAGATCACCGACCGATCAGTTTGCCGAATGGCGCAGGCGTGGCTGCCTCCCGCGCTTACGGCTCGAGCAGCGCCAAGGGCTGCCGGCACTGCTGTCTGGGCGTTTGTCCCTCCCACGCAGGTGACCGTTCCGTCCGCCTGACGGATGGCGCACGTGTAGTCGCCCCCAGCGCTGATGGCGCGGGCCTGCTGCGGCAGGGTCGGTCGAGTGGCAAAGAATGTCAGCACCAGAACTCCCGCGATGAGGAGCCCGAGTCCAACTCGGTTGAAGACCTTCGGGCGCCGAGCAGGCGGGACTCGACGCTCCTGACGCTCGCTGGTCATGGGCGAACTATCGACCCTTTGGTCTGCGGAGGGACCGCGGGAGCATCGACAAAGCGGCGATTCTGCCCAGCCGCGAGGCTGGGCCGTGCCCGTTGCGCCGGAGGCCATCCGCAGAGATGGCGAGCGGGTCAGGCGACCCGGCCTACGTCGGAGGGTCAACCAGCTCGTAGGTCACCTTCTGGTAGGTGATGCCGAGCAGCGGGATTCCGTACTCCTGGGAGGACGCGATCCGGTAGCCCCGTCTGGTCATCTCCGCGGCGTCCCTCTCCATGTCCCGAGCCGCGGACTGCTGCCAGCCATTCATGCCCCGCGAGGCCATGAGAAACGCAAAGATGGGGCCGAGCAGGCCAAGGAGGCTCCCGCGTCCATACGTCTTGACGACGATGCGCCTCGGCGCGGACTTTGCGAACAGACCCATCTGCTACACATTACTGGAGCCCCGGGGCGAGGTGCTGCATACTTGGAGCCGGCTCCTTGACCCGCTGGAGATGCGCGAGATGGTGAGCGGGTCATGGGGTCCGGCCCTAACCTTCGCTCCATGTCCATGGATCGGCTGGAGCAGGCTGGCCTCAATCGCGCCTGGATCGAGGCCTCCGCCGCGCTACCCCTCGACTGGCACCTCGAAGGGCTGACGTGCGCCTCGACGGGGCTGTCGCCTGAGCAACGCTCCGACCGCTGGCGTGCATGGGCAACAGGACCCGACGGCCACACGATCGAGGGTTGAGGGCGACGGACCAGTCGCCGCCCTCAATGCCCTGGCGCGCGAGTTGCGGCCGCTGCGCGGCTCAGTGAGCGGGTAGGCGAGCGGCAGTGACAGATCTCCCCCGCCGGTAAGCCGCTGGTAAGTCCCGCAGCGTAATCTCAAGCCGGGCCGGGCTCCGTTGCGCCGGAGGCCATCCGCCGAGAGATGGCGAGCGGGTCAGGCTACCTAGCCTTGCCAAACGGTTTCGAGCCCTCACGCGAGCATGGAGTCCAGGAGGGCTGCGAGCTCGGCCGGTCGAGTGATGAACGGCGAGTGGGCGCCGTCGATCTCGACCGCGTCGACGCCCAGGCGGTCGTGTGCAGCGCGCCGGCCCCAATCCGGGTTTGTCGCCCGATCGTCCCTGCACACGATGTAGTCGGATGGAACCTTGGGCCATTCGGCGAGCGGGCTTGGCTCGTTCATGACCCGATACGACTGAGGTCGGAGTTGTTGCGTGGCCCACGCGGCAAGATCCGCCGGGGCGTCATGGAAAAAGAGCTCGGTCGCCGTCTTCGGTCCCACCATCCAGACGTCATCGCCCAGATCAGTCCATTCGGCAGTCGTGGGCGGGACCTGCCCATCGATTGGCTCGGCTGCGCGTTGGTCGTTCATGCTTCGGCCCGGGATCGGGAGGAACGACGCGAGGAAGATCATCCGCCGCACGGGCCGCCGCTCCGGAACCAACGGGATCACCAGGCCTGCCATCGAATGGCCAACGAGCACGGGGTTGCTCATCGAGGCCATCGCGTCGATGACGGCCTCCGCGTAGCTCGCGGCGCCCGCGGTGGGATCAGAGATGGGCAGATCGACCGCCGCGATCCGATGCCCTCGCCGTTCAAGCTCGGGTTTCAGCAACTCCCAGCACCACGGACCGTGATATGAGCCATGGACAAGCACGATCTCCATCGATGAAACCTCCGCACGCGAATTATCGATCCAGCCACAAGGCGCGCCGCACAGTCGCACGAGGGCCGGGATCCACTGCGCGGAGGCCGTCCTCGAGATGGCGAGCGGGTCAGGCGACCCGGCCCGAATCGCCCCCTTGTGCCGTCAACCCGCCCTCCCTATCGTCCGCCCATGATCGTGACGTAGTGAGGGAGCGGACGTGAAACTCATCAACACGAACGGGCTGGTGATCTTCGGGCAGGGCTCGGAGTGGTTCTGGTCGATGGCTCAGTTCCTCGTCGTGGTCGTCACCTTGGTCGGGATCTACCGCCAGCTCAGCATCGCCCGGAGCGCGAACGCCTTCGAGCAGATAAACAAGATCTCGAACGAGTGGGCCTCCGAGCGGAACACCCGCTACAGGCTCGACGTCCTCGTCGCGCTCCGCGACGGCACCGACCCCGCGCACGTCCCGTTCGGGGCAGCGGCCTCGCTCGGTGACTACTGGGACAACGTGGCCGCCCTCGTTAGGGCCGGACACGTCCACCGCAGGCTCGTCTACGCGAACCTCGGCATTGATATTCCTTTGTGGTGGGCTACGCTCGCCCCGTTTGAACGTCGCTATCGGATCGAATCCGGCGACCCGACGGGTGGCGTGCATTTCGAGTGGCTCGCGGGCGTCATGGCCGAGATGGCCAGGAAGGCGGGCGGCGGCGTCCGATTCGACGAGGCATACCTCGCGAGTACGTTCGACAGGCGGATCCAGAGGGCGCGGGACGAGATACGCCTGGAGGAGGACTTGCGCGCGGTGATCGTCCGACCGATGTCGCCCGCGACGCTCCCGGCACCGCCGCCTGCGGCTCAAGAGGAGGCGGCACCGAACGGCCCGCTAGCGTGACGACGCCACCTCACGAGGGCCGGTGTCCAGGGCGGGCGCCGGCCCCTCCACAATCCCCACGGCGCGCGGGTCCGGAGCTATCCGGCGTCATTAGGCCACCGCTTAGAATCCGCACCGATGACGCCGATTGACAGTCCGCCGCCGAGACCTCGTGGTTCGCTCCACCGCGCGTTGCGGACAGGCGTCGGCTGTCTCGCACTTCTCTGGGTTTTTCCTGGGCTCTTGATCGCGACCTTCGGCACGTGGGCCATCAACGGCGATGAGCCCACGTCAAGCTCGAGCCAGTTGGCGACCATGCTCTTTGTTGTCTACCTCATCGGTCTCATCGGCCTCCCGGCGTGGTGGTTCTTCCTGCACCGACGTTAGGTGCAGGCCCCGGCCGGGCGGCAAACATCCGACCCTCTGGCTGGCGCTGAGCCATTCATCGGCCCGCCGCCGCAAACAGCCTGGCAACTTGCCTACTTGACGCCGGTTAGGTCGCCAGTAGATGGCAAGCGGCCCCTCCCGCAGTCTGGCCGAAGGTCCGCTGAGTACGATTCGCACGCCTATCAACGGAGATTGCAGACGTGGAGCGTCCATCGCGCGCGGGTCATCGCCCGACTCTGCTCGAAGTCGCCCGCGCCGTCATTGAGAGGGCGTTCGCTCGGCCGAGCGGCTCGCCGCGACGCATCCTCATAGCCGGAACCGCTGAGGCATTAGCCGGCGCCGCAATCATCGGCGTCGGCACCTGGAGCACCGCGTGGATCGTGCTCTGGGGGGTGCTGGCGACACTCTCGGCGATCGGCGTCCTCATGCGCGCACCCCTCGTTCGGGTGACCTCGGGCATCCTATTGGTGCCGGCCGCGTTGCTCGCTGCGGCCTGGTGCCTTGTTGGACTTGCATTAGGGGGTATCACCAGCCCAGAAGATGTCCGCGCTGTCACCGAGTTAGGCGCTGTCGCCGTGGCGGGAGCCGTCGCCGTGTTTGCTCTGGGCCTCGGTAGGTACTTCGCCTTCATCTTCGTATTCTTCAACTGAACGCAGGGCTGTGCATCGCTCTCGAGCCTCAGCGCGTCGGATCCTGCGACTCATCCGCGACGATGAGGATCTCGATGAAGCTCGGTGGCGTCCGATGGACCGATAAGCCGCCGGTAAGCGCGGCCCGAGTAGTCTCACGAGGGCCGGTGTCCTGGGCGGGCGCCGGCCCTAGACTGCCCACCATGAACCCACCCGAGGTCTTCGTAACTGTCACGGTCGTGCTGGCGATGGTCGTGACTACGCTGTGGTCCGTGCGCCTGCAGCTGCCCCGAGGCTACATCCTGGGAATGCTCACCGTTCTGTGCTGACGTGGGCCATCTTCACGGTCATCCAGGTGCCGTATGTTGGCGGGCCGCGGGTCCACTGAGCACGGCGCCAAGAAAGGCGGGCACCCGGCCTACACTTTGCCGGTGGATCGGCTTGAGCAGTCCGGCCTCAACCGCGCATGGATCACCGCCTCTGCCGCGCTGCCCCTGGAATGGCACCTAGAAGGGCTGACGTGCGCTTCGACGGGGCTGGCGCCGGAGCAGCGCTCCGACCGCTGGCGGGCGTGGGCCACTGGACCGGACGGCCAGACGATTGAAGGTGAGGGCGACGGGCCGATCGCGGCCCTCAACGCCCTGGCGCTTGCGCTGCGGCCGCTGCGCGGATCCGCAAGCGGCTAGCGACCCGGCCTCCCGGTGGGGTCAGCGGGTCAGCGTTGAGGCCTCCACCGCCGCGGTATTTGACGAACCAGGTGTGTGGCCTTGTGGTGCGGGTAGGCACCGCGCTGAACGGGCGGGCATATACAGACCCGGGGGGTGGAGGGGATGATGGTCGCCACTTTCGGTGGGAAGCGACGACTCGCGGCTCTTCCCCTGGTCGCCCCGGCTGCCCGCGCCGCGCCGAGCTAGTAGCGAACCCGACCCACCGGTCATGTCGCCATGGAGGTGCCAATCCATGTCTGGCTCAGGAGTTGCTGTCCGCGTCGCCGCTGGGGCGGCACTTGTGGCCTCACTTTTCGGCGCCCAGTCGGCGCTGGCGGCCAAGCCAACGTTCATCCCGCTCGTCATCGACCGTGTCGACGAGATCCCGGCTTTCTTCTGCGGCTTCCCGGTATCCGCCCACGTCGTCGCGAACCAGACCATCAAGGTGTTCTACGACTCGGCAGGCACCGTGCGGGGCGGCATCGTCACAGGGCCGTGGAAGGTGACGTACACCACACCGACGCGCGATCTCACGGTTGCGTTGACCGGTCCGGCGTTCCTTGATGCCAACCTGGCACTCGATCACGGCACCGGGCATTGGATTGCCTTCCTCCCGGATGGGTCGGCCGTATTCGCAAACGGATACCTGACCCTCCGAGATCTCGGAGGCTTGCCTCTTCCCACACTGCTGGACGCCAATGGCCACGTCGTGGACTGGTGCGCCGCACTATCGGGTTGACTGGTAGCAGCAGAGCTGATTCCTGCGGCGCCGCGCGCCTGGCCGGTGGGCTGAAGGTGTCCGCGAGCTGGCGCGCCGGACCGGCCTGTTCCGACCATGGAAAGCGCGGGCGAGCGCGGCGTGATCCGCTCCTGGCCTCGCTACAAGGCACGGCTCAACGCGGCGATAAGCCCGCGCTAAGCGTCAGCGACTAGCCTGCCGCCTAGCCGGGCTCCGTTGCGCCTGAGCGACATGGCGAGCGGGTCAGGCGACCCGGCCGGCGGTGGTTAATACGCTGGCTAGGCCCCCTCAGCCCCCCCGCTGAGGCCTAAGCCCTCCAGGTGGCCCCGATTCAACGGAGCGTCGGTAACAGCCACCTAGCCCACGAGCGAGCCGTGCGGGGGCGCGCAGACTAGGCACTAATGCGTCGGGGGCTCGTCGTCGCGCTGGTGGGGATCGCAGGTCTGGTGCTGCTCGCCATCGTCGTCGTGGGATGGCTCCCCGGACCACGCGCACCGCTGCCCACCGCGAGCCAACCTGGCTCACTCGTCGCCGGGATAGCCACACCTCGCCCCGCAGCCCTTCCCAACCCAAAGCGGACGCCGGGCTCGGTGAACCCGGCGGCGACCCAGGACAACCTCGACGCCACGGTCTGCAAGTCGGGCTGGGCATCGTCGGTTCGACCACCGGCCGCGTACACGAATGCCCTCAAGCCGGTGCAGATCGCCCAGCACGGCTACGCCGACAGGAACCCCCGCGACTACCAGGAGGACCACCTCGTACCGCTCGAGCTCGGTGGCGCGCCGCGCGATCCCGCCAACCTCTGGCCAGAGCCGAACGTCGCCACCCTCCCCGACGGCACCCCGGTGGGCAGCAGGCAGAAGGACGACCTAGAGGACTTTCTCCATCAGCAGGTGTGCATGGGTGCCATGCGGCTCGTGGACGCACAGCGGGCAATGGCGACCGACTGGATCGCTGCGTGGGAGGCAGCTGGACGGCCCTGACTACCTCACCGTTAGGTCGCGCGTGGCATCGCCCGCTGCCGCCCCACGGGTGCAATGGACGGTGACGGGCCAGCTGCCTAGTGTTGTGCGAGCACCGACCTTCCAGCGCCATGTCACGACGCCGCTGGAGTTGGCCGTCTTGGGGTCCAGGCCTGCCGCCGTCGCTGGCCCGGACTTGTACTCGACGGCTATCGAGCACTTCGCGCTGGCCGCCGTCTTGATCGTGGCAGTGGCGTAACTACCAGCCTTCACCGGGGCCAGGCTGGTGAACTTCACCGATAGCGTCGTGGCCGCCGGCGGATGTGATGCAGTCGGCGTCGCGCTCCGGCCGCCCTGGACAAGAGGCAGTGGCGTAGGGCCAGACTCAGAGGGGCCGGCCCCGCTCTCAGAACAGGCGGAGAGCAGCAAGGCAAGCATTAGCGAGCTGACCACGATCGTGCGCATGACTATCGATCCGCCTGGTCTTGAGCGCATTCACCCCGTCTGGCTAACAGGTATCCAAGGACGAACGACGTTCACCCAATCTCTGACCCAGGCAGGCCTTTAAAGGCCGTCGCTTCGAGGCGAGCAACCTTCCTCGGAGATGAAGGACTGAATCCCTGGTGGGCACATGGGATGGGGACGAGTGAGGACGTAGCCGAGGGTGAAGCAGCAAGGCAACCAGCATGACGACCAAGAACGCCTGTGTCAGCCGGAATCTCACGGTCACATCGTAAGTCCATGACCCCCTCCGACGATGCCAAGAATCTGTACTCGGACGCTCAGGACTTCAGGGCTTGGGTCCTGACAACCCGTGCTCGACCCGACCGGTCCGATCCCTCAGTAAGTCGCCGATAAGTCCCTGCCGCGCAGGCTCACCAGGGGGCCGGTGTCCAGGGCGGGCGCCGGCCCTCAGCTCCGGCGGCAATCGAGGCGAGCAGCTCGATCGCTAGCCTCTTTCGTTCCGCTCGAAGGCGGCGCGCCGGCTCGCGGCTCATTAGCAGCTTCGAGAGGGCCAGGCCGATGATGTTCGCGCCCATGAGGCCGAGTGACACGTCCATGGCATCACTTTGCACCGGAGGCGCAAGAACCCCCGCGACTAGGCGTCTTGGCGAGCGGGTCAGGCGACCCGGCCTACACTGCCCGGGCATGGAGCAGGGCTTATACACTCTTCTTGGCGCCGTCATCGCGGGCGCAATCGCCTTGATTGGGATACGAGTACGGGAGCAGCGGCTCGACCGCGACCGGTTCACCGAGCGCAAGCAAGCGCTCTACACCGACCTGTGGACTGAATGCGATCGCCACCAGCGCCAGGTCGCAGCCCAAGTCGCCTGGACACAAGACTTGGCGCGAAGGGCCGCTGCTAGGAAAAACACCTAGAAGCGCATCCGGACGACGAGCCCGACGAACCTTGGCCGTCAACGGAGGGCGCTCCGCCAATCGGCTCAAGTGAGCCGGCACGCCTCTCTCTTAAGGCTCTCGAGATTCTGGCACCCAAAGACGTCGTCACCAAGGCGAGTGAGCTATACCAGCGCACGGCAAACCTCGGGGCGTGGTTTGCATGGGACGGGACCGGAGTCCCGGTGCTACCGCCGAAGGTTGCCTGGCCGGAGGCGCTTGACGCTTGGACGGCTGCCGCCGGCGCGTTCTTAATGGTTGCTCGCGCAGATATCGGGCGATGAGCCCGCGGTAAGTGGCACCGTCTTCACGGTCAGAATTCGCCAAGACGATTGCAGCGGCGCAGTTGCGCTCCCCATGGCTCGTCTGACGCCTCAACGGGAAGGCCTATTCGGACAGCGTACCGTACCCCTCCCTGTACCCCCTAGCGGTTGGAAGCCGGCCCGAATACTGGACGTCCGCAGACGTTCTGCACGCTCAAATCAGGGGGTTGAGCACGCTCCGAACGGGAATGGGGTTCAGGAGGTCGCTGGTTCGAATCCAGTCGCCCCGACCAGACTTCAGAGCACGAAATGGCCCCCCTCCGACATCGAGGAGAGCTTCCGCCCGACCGCGGGAAGGCGCGGCGGGGGCGACGTCCGCTGACCGTCCAGGGCAGGGGGGCCCAGACGTATAGTGGCGACCACCCGATCTCCCAGACTGGCGAAGACCGATGCTCTCAGGCGCGCAACCCACCTGCTTCCTGATCGCCGACATCTCCGGGTACACCGGCTATCTCGCCGACGTCGAGCTCGACCACGCGCAGGACATCCTCGCCGACCTCGTCGGTGCTGTCGTCACAGCCCTCCGGCCGAACTTCCGGCTGGCCAAGCTCGAGGGCGACGCCGCGTTCACATACGCGCCGGTCGAGAAGATCGACGGGTCGATGCTTCTCGACACGATCGAGCGCTGCTACTTCGGGTTCCGCCGGCGCCGCCGTGACGTCCGCCAGGCGACGTCCTGCGAGTGCAGAGCATGCGCCCAGATCCCCGATCTCGACCTCAAATTCGTGGTTCATCACGGCAGCGCCATCCTCCATAAGGTCGCGGGCCGGCAGGAGCTCGTCGGGCCGGACGTGATCGTCGTCCACCGGCTCCTCAAGAACGACGTCGTCGAAAAGCTGGGCATGCAGGCCTACGCCCTGATCAGCCAGGCGTGCATCGAGGCCGCCGCCCTCGAACCGGCCGCCCTCGGCATGGTTGCGCACACTGAGACCTACGATCGGATCGGCGACGTGCCCGCCTGGGCCCACGACCTCGAGCGCCGCTGGCAAGCAGAGGAGGCCCGCGGGCGCGTGCGCGTCTCGCCGGATGATGCCTTCGTCACTGTATCCGTGCTGACCAACGTGCCGCCCCAGGTGGCCTGGGAATTTCTCACCAAGCCCGGCCAGCGGATGACCTGGCAGCCCTGGGTCACCGAGGTCGCGGTCGAAGGAGCCACTGGCGGCCGGCGGGGCCCTGGCTCGTCCAACCACTGCATGCACGGCAAGGACGCCGTCATCGAGGAGATCCTCGATTGGCGCCCGTACGACTACGTCACCGACCGGACGATCCTCGCGACCCCTGACGGACCCCTGCGGGTGCTGCACACCATCGAGCTTGAGCCGACCCCAACGGGCACCACGATCCACATGCGGTTCGCCGCGCCGAAGACCAAGCGGGAGATGCCGCTCATGCAGGTGATCGGCCCGGCGTATGCGCAGGCGCTGCAGGCGCAGGCGCCGGATCTGGTCGCCCAGCTGGATGCCGAACTCGCGGCCCGGGAGGCCGATCGGGCACCCGAGCCCGAGCTAATGATGCCCAGGCCGGGCGGCCCCCTGTCGGGGCTTCAGCCGCTCGTGATCGTCGGCTGACGCGCGGCCGGCCGTTGGGGAGTCGGTGAAGCCGGTCGCCGGACCCTCTGATTGGTCATGGTCGCCGAGTCCACACGCGCGTTGAAACAAGCTTGGACTGAGCCGACCTTGACACTGCCTGGTTGGGCTAGGGTTGTTCGCCCTTGACACTGCCTGGTAGGGCTAGGGTTGTTCGCCCTTGATATCCATGCGGGTGACAGTCAGGTAGCCGACGAGGATCACGATCACAATCGTCAAGACGAGGCTCACCACTCCCGTACCCAGCCCCAGGCCGCTCAGACTGCGTGACCTCCCGAACCAGTCTGCAAAGGTGGCACCGAGCGGCCGGGTCAGGATATAGGCGAGCCAGAAGGCGAGGATTGCGTTGAGGTTGAACAGCCGGTAAGCGAGAGCAGGCGCAGCGATCAAAAGGGTGAACATCACGCCCGACCAGAAGTATCCCAAGCGGAAGGTGATCGCTGTCAGGTCGCCTGCGGCGGTGCCGAGCGCGAATGTAGCCATCACCGCAGCCCAGTAGAAGAGCTCCCGACGGCGCGTGTAGATGGTGTGGATCGAGAGGGTCTTCTCGCTCATATACCAGCCAACGAAGATGACGACCAGGGCGACTACGAAGAACGCCGTTGAAACGAGATAAGGAATTCCGAACCTGACATGCAAGACGTCCGCGACCATCGTGCCGAAAACGGCAACCATGACGACGGCCAGCCAATAGATCCATGCGACATATCGGCGAGCCGAGAACTGCAGTGTCAGCGCGGTTATTAGACCCAGACCCCCGAGCAGTACCGCGATCACCGGATTGATTTGGCGGACGAGGTAGTCCGACGTGACCTCGCCCTGCGCAGTGCTCAACACTTTGATTATCCAGAAATAGACCCCAATTTCCGGAACCTTCCTGATGGCCCGAATGGCGTGATCCATGTAGCAAGCCTCACCATTTGATCTGTAGTGAGGGCGGATTGGGGATCGTGGGCTCGGGTCAGTCTAGGGCTATGGTGTCCGAGGTATCAGATAGGCCGCAACAGCACGAGGCGACCATGGCGCAGAGATCCGACATCGACCCCGCGATACCGCCAAGCGGCTCAGGCTGCGTCGAGTGCCTCGCCTCCGATGGCTGGTGGTTCCACCTGCGCCGCTGTGCGCACTGCGGTCATATCGGTTGCTGCGACTCGTCGCCATCACAGCATGCCAGTCACCACGCCGTCGATGCGCAACATCCAGTTATCCAAAGCTACGAGCCTGGCGAGGAGTGGTTCTGGGACTACGAGACTCAGGAATACCTCGAGGACGGCCCCGTCCTTGCTCCGCCGCGGCATCACCCCCTCGACCAGCCGGTGCCGGGACCAGCCAGCCGCGTACCCGATGAGTGGGAGCAGGAGCTGCACTGAGGTTCACGAGCGACGCCGCTCCGACGAAACCGCGGCGGCGACTATCTATGAATCGTCGCGCAGTCGACGACTGGAGGATTCCAGCGCGGTCAGTGCCTGATCGCGCGTCGCGCCCAGCTTGTAGGTGACGACCAGCGAGCCCCCAAATTGCCCCCAGTTCGTCCCACGCGTCAGCAGACCAAGAATTCGTAGCGCGATGTACTGGGCAGGGTGCTTTCGTTCCAGCGGCTCCCAGCGTGCCTGCGTGACGCTGTAGCCGTCCGGCGCCAGCAACCTGGCGTCTCGTTGAAACCACTCGATCGCGATCTCGTACGCATAGCCGCCGTAGCGGCGCACCCTCGTCCCAGGCCTTTCCCCCGGTTTCTCGCTGCGTCGCGCCCTCTCGGCCGCCGCGATCCGACTCATGCGGTCGTAGATGAACCATGACACCCCAAGAGCCGCGACGCCGACTCCGCCCCAGATCACGCGAGCCCCGCCGCCGAGGAGGGGGTCCAACACGGCGATGAGGGCCGAGATCGCGATCATGCCGCCGACGAAGACGACAAGGCAACCGGCGCCTTGAACGAGGAATCGCATGGCCGCGAGAGTACGCCGGGCGGAGCGTACGCGAAAGACGAACGAAGACCCCGCCGGTTGAACCGGCGGGGTCTGTCGCTGTGTGAGCGAAGCCTATTCGGCGCGCACGTTCACCGCGCGCGGCCCGCGTGGGCTCGACTCGATCTCGAAGCTGACCTTCTCGCCCCCGACCAGGCGGTCGAACTCCAGCGATCGGTCGAGGCCATCACGGTGGAAGAAGTAATCCTTCCCGTCCTCGCCGGTGATGAAGCCAAAGCCTCGGTCAGAGATGATCTTCTTCATCGTTCCAGTTGCCATTGGGCTTGTCGTCCTCGCATCTTCTCGAACAGTCGTCGGCGCACGGCAGGTCGAGAAGTGGACCATGACCACGCGAAGACCGGACGGCGTACGCCCGGTCTTCGTAGTGTACTCGCAGTTTTGGACCCTGTGACCTACATGATGCCGACGACGTGCCCCTCGGGATCGGCGAACATCGCGATGGTGGTGTCCTTGGCGACCTCGGTGAGCGGCATCAGGACGCGCCCGCCAAGCTGCGCCACGCGGTCCAGGACGCCCTGCGGGTCATCCGTATGCACGTAGAAGGTGGCCTGGCCGCCAGAGCCGTCCGAGGTGGCGCCGATGCCGGCCGTGATGCCATTGTCCTGGCGGAACATGCCGTAGCCGCCCGGATTGTTGGTGTCGAGGCTCCAACCAAAGGCGTCGCTGTAGAACTTCTGCAGCTTCTCGCCGTCCTTGCCCGTGACCTCGACGTGGATGACCTTGGTCGCCATGCTTGATCTCCTCTGACTCGTTCCCGCGGCCTCGATTTGGCCGTTCGGTGGCTGCCCATGCGACGAACGGGAGGCGTCGTAATCGACATCTCCGCACTACCCGGCATCCCTCGCATCGGCTAGGCTGCGAAAAGCATGAACCAGGTCATTCAAATCGCCATCAACGCGATCGCATTGTGGGCCGCGGTGAACATCGTTCCGGGCATGCATTTCGCCGGCGAGTGGTGGAAGCTCGTGCTGGTCGCCATCGCCTTCAGCCTCGTGAACACCTACATACGCCCGATCCTGCGGATCCTGACCCTGCCAATCTCGGTCGTCACCCTCGGCATCTTCCTGATCGTGATCAACGCCCTGATGCTGCTGCTGGTGAGCGCGGTCTCGCAGCAGCTCAAGCTGGGATTCACGGTCGCCAATTTCGGCGCTGCCTTCCTGGGCGCCATCGTGGTCGCCCTCGTGGGCTTTCTCCTCGTGGTGCTGCTCAAACCGGCGCGGACCGCGGGTCGCCTCTTCTGACTCACACTCGCCAGGCCGCCTGACCGATGGTCGCGCCTCCTCCCCGGGCGCCCGAATCACAGCCATCCTGGGCGGGCCCGGTCCTGGCCGTGTCCGTGGCCGTGCTGATCGGCCTTGTCGGACCCCTGCTTCTCTTCAACCCATGGTTCGTCTCGGTGGAGCAGGGTCGGAATGACGTGCCGGCGCGGCTGGGCACGAGCCAGGCTGAGGTCAACCGAGTGACCGGGCAGATCCTGTGCGACCTGCTCTTCAGCTGCGACGACTTTCGCGTGGGCCTGCACACAGGTCCTCCGCTCTTGACCGATGACGAACGCAGCCACATGCGAGATGTCGGCAACCTGGTTCGCACCCTGTGGCTGCTCGTTGGCCTTGCAATCGTGGGGACCGTCCTGACGTTGAGTGCTTTGCGCGGCGACCGCCGTCGCGTGGGACGCCTGTTGATCGCAGCTGGCGGGCTCGTCGGAATGCTGACGCTCATCGTCGGGGCGGTCTTCGCCACCGCCTTCGACCAGGCATTCCTTGCCTTCCACCACCTCTTCTTCCCGCAGGGCAACTTCCTGTTCGGTCCCGACTCGAACCTGCTGCGTCTCTTCCCGGAGGGCTTCTGGTTCGAGGCGACGCTGGTTGCGGGATTCACCATCGTCCTGGCCGCGGCGGCGGCCGGGGTCGTTGGCTGGCGACTCGCGCGAGGACCCGCCTGAGAGGGTTCTCGTGCGCCCTCGGCTACACTCGCGCCGTGGGCTCGTCCTTCAGATTGGCGCGCGTGATGGGGATCTCCATCGAGCTGCACCCTTCCTGGCTGGTGATCGCGTTCCTCGTCACGTACTCGCTCGCGGCGGTCCAGTTTCCGTCGATCTACCCGCACTGGGCCCCGGCCCTCTATTGGGTGGTCGCCGCCTTCACGGCGGTCCTCTTCCTCGCGTCCGTCCTCGGCCACGAGCTGTCGCACGCAATCGTCGCCCGGCGCTTTGGCGTCACTGTCACGTCCATCACGCTCTTCGTCTTCGGTGGCGCGGCCAATCTCCAGGAGGAGCCCAAGCGCCCCCGCGATGAGGCATTGATCGCCGCCGCGGGACCGCTTTCGAGTCTTCTGATCGGCGGAGTGCTGTGGCTGGTCGACCTCGTCGTGACGCAGGAGCAGGTGGCCGCGCTGGTCGGCTGGCTTGCGCTCATCAACATCTCGCTGGGGGCGTTCAATCTCATTCCAGGCTTTCCGATGGACGGCGGCCGCATCCTGCGCGCGCTCCTATGGCGGCTGCGCGGGGACCGCTTCGCCGCGACCCGCAACGCGGCGGCGGTCGGCCGGCTCATCGGGTACCTGATCATTGCGCTCGGTGTACTGCTCGCGTTCTCGCCTCGGGGTCTGGTGGCCGGCATCTGGCTGGCGTTGATCGGGTGGTTCCTCTCGAACGCCGCCGAGGCGACGGTCGCGCAGATGAGCGTCGAACGCTCGCTCCGCGGCATCCACGTTCGTGACGTCATGGATCCGGACCCGCCCTCCGTTTCGCCCAACGAGTCGGTCAACGACCTGATCCACGAACGAATGCTGCGCGGCGAGCATCGGACGTTCCTCGTTCGCCACGACGATGGCGGGCTTGCGGGGATCGTCACCTTGGGCGACGTGCGCCGCACGCCTCGCGAGCACTGGGATGACGCGCGTGTCACCGACATCATGACCCGCTTTGGCGACCTGGCCACCGTGACGCCGGACGACGAGGTCGAGGACGCCTTGCGGCTGCTCGCCACCCGCGGAATGAACCAGGCACCCGTGCTCGGCGAGGGTCGGAAAGTCGCGGGACTTCTGACTCGGGCCGCGATCGCACGACTGATCGAGACCCGCCTGAAGCTGGGGGTCTGAGCGCCAGGCCGATGCTGAGCCTGGACGAGGCCTACCGCCGCCTGCTTGCGCGTGCGCACCTGACCGATGGCGAGCCGATTGCGCTGGAAGAGGCGCTCGGCCGAGTCCTCGTCGAGCCTCGGGTCGTGGCAGGCATTGACGTGCCACCGTTCGCGAACAGCACAATGGACGGCTGGGCGCTCCGGTCAACCGATACGCCGGGCGAATTGCGCATCGCCGGAGAGGTGGTCGCGGGAGCCGCCGAGCTTCCGGAGGTCGACTCGGGTAGCGCAGTCCGCATATGGACCGGGGCGCCTCTTCCCCCCGGCGCCGACGCCGTGGTGCCGCTGGAGGAGGTCCAGGTATCCGGCGAGATGGTTCGCGTACCGGACACCACGCCGGGGGCGTTCGTGCGTCTGGCGGGAAGCGATACGCCGGTCGGCACCGAGGTCTGCCTGCCCGGAGCGCTGACCCCGGCTGCAATGGCCGTCCTCGCCTCGCTGGGAGTGGGGGAGGTCGTCGTCCGTCGCCGCCCGGTGGTCGCGATCCTGTCAACCGGCGACGAGCTCGTGCCGCCTGGAATGCCCTTAGGCACGGGCCAGATCCATGACGCCAACGGCATCGCACTGGCCGCTGCGGTGCGCGACGCGGGGGCCGACTCCGTGCTCCTCGATCGCGTTCGCGACGATCCCGCGGCGGTATCGGCCGCGCTGGGCAACGCGGGGCGGCAGGCGGACCTGATCGTCACGTCGGGGGGTGTGAGCGTAGGACGGCACGATCACGTCAGGGCCTCGCTCGAGCGCGAAGGCCACCTCGACTTCTGGCGCATCGCCGTGCAGCCGGGCAAGCCTCTGGCCGTCGGGGACTACGGCGGCGTCACGGTCATCGGCCTCCCAGGCAACCCGGTGAGCGCGCTCGTCACCTTCGAGCTGTTCGTCCGACCATTCATCCGCAAGCTGCTCAACCTCACGGGAGATGGGCGCCTGCGGCTCTTTGCCCGTCCCGAGTCCCGCATCCCCAAGGATCCGCCGCGTCGCGCGTTCCTGCGCGTGAGCGTCTGGCGTGAGAAGGGCGACACCTATGCGCGCGCAACCGGCGGACAGGGATCGGCGCAGTTGCGACCCCTGGCGGAGTCGAACGCTCTGTTGGTGGTGCCAGAGGGCGAGGACGCGGCCAATCCAAATCGCTACTACGAGGCGGTCGTGACTGGGGAGCTCTCATGAACCCAAGCCACCTGGACGAGGGTGGCGCCCCGCGCATGGTCGACGTGGGCGACAAGCCCGTTACGTCGCGGCGGGCAGTCGCGGCGGCCACCGTGCGCATGCGGCCGGACGTCCTCGGTACGCTCCTGGACGCTGGCGGCCCGAAGGGAGAGGCGCTGACCGTCGCGCGACTGGCCGGGATCGCCGCAGCCAAGCAGACGTCGGCCCTCATCCCGCTCTGCCATCCGATTCCGCTCGACGTCGTCGAGGTTCACATCAGCCCTGAACGCGATGCGGGCACGGTCACCATCCGCACAGAGGTGCGCGCCACGGCCCGAACGGGCGTCGAGATGGAGGCACTGACCGCGGCGAGCGTCGCCGCGTTGACCCTGTACGACATGACCAAGGCGCTCCAGCGCGACATCGTCATCGAGCGAGTTGAGCTGCTGGCCAAGGAGGGCGGCCGACGCGGTTCATGGAGCGCGCCCGGTGAAGCGGCGGCGCAACCGGTGGCGCAACCGGGGGCTGGGGTAAAGCACGAGGCCGTGGTCGTCACCTGCTCGACACGCTCCGCGGCCGGGGAGCGGCCGGATGCCAGCGGGCCGGTGTTGGTCGCCGCCCTCAGCGCGGCGGGATGGGACGTGGAGCCGGAGGCGCGCCTCGTCATGGACGACGAGGCCGCAATCGCAGCCCTCATCCGCGACCTGGCCGACGGCGGGCACCGGCTCATCCTGACCAGCGGTGGGACCGGCCTCACACCCAACGACGTCACTCCTGCGGCTACGGCCCGAATCGCCGACCGCCTCGTCCCCGGCATTAGCGAGCTGATGCGCGCCGCGAGCCTCGCGAAGACCCCGATGGCGGCGCTCTCCAGGGGAGTCGCCGCCACCCGAGGAGAGACCCTGATCGTCAACCTGCCCGGATCGCCGCGCGGCGCCATCGAGTCACTGGAGTCGATCCTGCCGGTCCTTCGCCATGCGGTCGACCAGCTCGGGGGCGGGGACCATTGACCAGGCATCCCCCGCGAGCCGATGGCGCGGCGCACCCTCAGGCCGACGGCACAGCCCACCGGCGAGGTGGCCAGCTCCGCGGCTAGGATGGGCCGCGCATGGGTCTGCCGATCCCTCTCTACCCGCTCGTCGTGCTGCCCGTCGGGGCGGCAGCTTTTCTCTTCTGGCGCCGTTTGCGGCTCCATCTCGCCATCCTTCGCGGGGGGCGGCCTCTCGACCGCACCGATCGACCCCTGGAGCGGATCAAGGGACTGGTCATCTACGTCCTCGCCCAGCGGCGCCTCCTGAATGACCTTGGACCGGGGCTGACCCATGCCTTCATCTTCTGGGGCTTTCTGGTCCTGCTGGCCACGACAGGGAACTACCTGACCAACGGCCTGGTCGAGACGATCATCGGCTGGCCAGCCGGCGGGATTCTGTGGAGCCTGGTCGTCGCGGTCGCCAACCTGCTCATCGTCCTGATCCTGGTCGCGCTGTCGTACGCGGTTCTTCGTCGCACCATCGTTCGGCCCGTGCGCCTCGCGCTCTCTCGCGACGCGTTCTTCATCCTGGGGCTCATCGGTGCTGTAGTCCTCACCGAGGCCTTTGGCGACGCCTTCCGATATGCGGCTCTGCCTGACGACCCATCCCGCCGCTTCGCCCTGCTTGCCGGGCCGCTCTCCCTGCTGCTCCAGCCGTCGGGTCGTGATGCCGCACTCATCGGCTTTGGAGCCTTCGCGTGGGCCCACATCGTGTTGGTCCTGGCGTTCGGCACGTACCTGCCCTACAGCAAGCACCTCCACATCATCACGAGCGAGCCCAACGTCTACTTCCGCAACCTCGAGCCGCGCGGGGCACTGCGGAAGATGGATCTGGAGGCGGAGCCGGCTCCGGGCCAGGAGGTCGTCTTCGGGGCGGGGAGCCTCATGGACCTGACCTGGCGCCACCTCCTCGACCCCCTCTCCTGCACCGAGTGTGGGCGCTGCATGGAGTTCTGTCCGGCCTCGATGACCGGAAAGACGCTCTCGCCCAAGCACTTCATGGAGGGGCTGCGCGACCAGATCGTCGCGGCCGAAACGGCGCTCAGTGCAGCTGCCTCTGCGCAACGCGCATCGCGCGGCGGTGCCGCAGGCGGGATCGAGGCCTCCGACGCCTCGCTGCAGCTCGCCCGCGAGCGAGCGAGTGAAGCGCTCAATCTGCCGCTTGTGGACAATGCCATCCCCGAGGAGGCCGTCTGGCAGTGCACGACCTGCGGCTGGTGCGTGGAGGGCTGCCCGGTGCTGATCGAGCACGTTGATTCGATCGTCGAGATCCGCCGCAACCTCGTCCTGGATCAGAGCCGGTTTCCGAAGGAGCTCGGTGCGGCGTTCCGCAATATGGAATCGGCCGGCAATCCGTGGGGACAGCCCAAGAGCGCGCGGCTCGACTGGGCAAAGGGCCTCCCCGTGGACGTGCTGGGACAGACCGATGGCGGCGGCCCAGACCTCGCAGACGGCGTCCTCTATTGGGTCGGCTGCGCCGGGGCGTTCGACGAGCGCAACCGGCGCGTCGTGCGGGCGATGGCCGGACTGCTCGCCCAGGCGGGAGTGCCGTTTGCCGTGCTGGGCGCCCGCGAGACGTGCAGCGGCGATCCCGCGCGCAGAGCAGGCAATGAATACCTGTTCCAGATGCTGGCCGAGGAGAACGTTGCCACCCTGACGGACGCGCGCGATGCGCACGGTGTGCGGACCATCGTGGCCAGCTGCCCGCACTGCTTCAACACGATCCGCAACGAGTACCCGCAGTTCGGCCTCGAGGGCGTGGAGGTTGTCCACCACACCCAGCTCCTCGACCGCCTGCTGACCGATGGTCGCCTCAAGGCGAATCGCGGCCACGACGCCGTCGTCGCGTACCACGACGCGTGCTACCTCGGCCGATACAACGACATCTACGAGCCCGGCCGCCGGATCGTGGATGCGGTCCCGGGCCAGAGCGTCGTCGAGATGCAGCTGCACCACCGCAAGGGCATGTGCTGCGGCGCCGGCGGGGCGCGCATGTGGATGGAGGAGCACGAGGGACAGCGCATCAACCATCGGCGCACGGAGCAGGCACTCGCGCAGGGCGCCGATGCTATCGCCACCGCCTGTCCCTATTGCCTCGTGATGCTGCGTGACGGCACAACCGACCTGGGGCGCACGGACGTCGAGGTACGCGACGTCGCCGAGCTGCTCGCCGACGCCACTGGCGTCTGGACCACGCCGCCCGCCTAGTTGCTCCGGCGTCCGGGTTGGAGGTCGCGGTTGCCGTGGAGCCCCCCGCTCGTGTCAAGAGCGTTTATGCAGCACAGCCGCACAGCCGCACAGCCGCACAGCCGCACAGCCGCACAGCCGCACAGCCGCACAGCTGCACGAAGCGGTCTGACATGGCGGCCTCTTCCTCCCGGAGGTCCAGAAACCGACGGCTCACCTGACGAGCCGCGCAGCCGAGAAGGAGCCCGTCTTTGGTCCGTTGGTGGGCGGGCGCATCGCTGCGACCGAGGACGAGCAATTCCTCGGCCGCAGGGCTCAACTGGTGAGGGACCACGCGCGCGAGCGACCGCCGCGCAGGGCGGACGGCGGCGCGCGACACGTGGATTGCGGAATCCGTGTGCACGGGCCTGGTGCGCCACGGAAATTGACCGCTACAGTCGCCTCGGCTACGCTTCCCGCATGTCCATCCGCCCAATGCCCACGACGCCGCGACGTCCTGCCCTGGACGACCTGGACAAGTCGATCATCAAGGCCCTTCAGGTCGACGGGCGGCGTCCGTACGCCCAGATCGGACGCGAGCTGCGAGTCCCGGAGGCGACCGTCCGCCAGCGCGCCGAGCGACTGATCGCGCGCGGCGTGGTCCAGGTCGTGGGCGTCACCGATCCACTGGCGATGGGCTTCCAGCAGCCGGCATTCATTGGTCTGCACGTTGACGCTGGTCGCGTCGAGGAGATCGCCGAACGCCTGGCGGAGCTGGACGAGGTGACCTACGTCGTCGTGACCGCCGGTCGCTTCGACCTCATCTGCGAGGTCGTATGCGCCGACAACGACCATCTGCTACGGGTCCTCACCGAGAAGATCGCTCGAATCGAGGGGATCCGCTCCACCGAGACGATGGTCGAGCTGCGCTTCGTCAAGGAGAGCTATCGCTGGGGGACGAGGTAGGAGAGTCGATGACCACAACCCAGCGCACCATGAGCCGCGAGCGGCTGCGTCGCATCGCGGAGCAGGAGGAGGCCGCGTATCGGGCCCGCACGCCCAAGAGCGCTGCGCTGCACGCGCGCGCTCGAGAAGCGATGCCGCTCGGGGTGGCGAGCTCCTTCCAGGCGTACGACCCGTATCCGCTCTTCATGACCGATGCGCGCGGCTCGCATATCTGGGACGCCGACGGCAACGAATACGTCGACTTTGACATGGCCTTCGGGGTCCTCGCCGCCGGGCACTCCCACCCGCTCCTGGCTGCAGCGCTCCAGAGGCGTGTCGCAAACGGCACCTGCTACACCTTCCCGGTCGAGGACGGCATACTGCTCGCGGAGGAGCTGAAACGCCGTTTCGGCGCCGACCTCGTGCGCTTCTCGAACTCCGGCACCGAGGCGACGATGGACGCCATCCGCGTCGCGCGCGGATTCACCGGCCGCGAGAAGATCCTGAAGTTCGAGGGCGGCTATCACGGTCACCACGACGACGTGCTGGTCAGTATCCAGCCGCCTCGCGACGCGATGGGCCCGGCCGATGCACCGTGGACCGTCCCAGCAAGCGCCGGCGTGCCGGCTAGCCGGATCGCGGAGACCGTGATCGCCCCCTTCAACGAGCCGGAGATCCTGTCCCAGATCCTTGAGCGGCAAAGCGGCGATATCGCCGCGATCATCATCGAACCGGTGCAGTTCAACATCGGCGTGGCGCCGCCGCGGCCGGGCTTCCTGGAGCGCGTCCGCGAGCTTGCGACGGCCCACGGAGCGGTGCTCATCTTCGACGAAGTGAAGACGGGGGTGGTGCTGGCCTACGGCGGTGCAACCGAGTATTTCGGCGTTCAGCCGGATCTCGCCTGCCTGGCGAAGAGCATCGGAGGTGGGATTCCGATCGGTGCGTTCTGCGGACGCGCCGACGTGATGCACTCCATCGAACAGCTGCCGGAGCGCCATGAGTCGTCGGCGCCAGGATCCGGAATCGACCTCTCGACGATCCCCGGAGGCGCGACGCGCGTCGCCCACCTGGGGACCTTCAACGGGAACCCACTCTCCATGACGGCGGGCCTGGTGACGCTGACCCAGATCCTGACCCGCGAGGCGTACCCGGAACTTCATCGGCTCGCCGACAAGCTCACCGCGGGCTGTCAGGCGGTCCTCGACGAATTCGGGATGCTCGGCTACGCGATCAACGTGGGGCCTAAGGGCTGTGTGATGTTCACGCCACAGCGGGTGACGAACTATCGGGACTTCATCGGTCTCGATACCGAGCTGTGGAGCGCATCCTTCTTCTATCTCGCCAACCGAGGCATCTTGCTGCCGCCCGGACCGGATGATCAGTGGACGCTATCGGTCCAGCACACCGAGGCCGAGATCGACCGCCACGTGGAGGTCTTCCGCGGCTTCGCTCGGGAGCTCGCGGGCTGAACCGTACTCGCACCCATTGCACCGTCGCCTGATACTTCCCACGTAGGAGGTAGGTGATGGAACGACTCGAACGCTGGTCACGCCCCTTCATGGGCCTTGGCAACTGGTTGGCGAGCGTCATCAACGCCGTCTACCGGGGACTCGGAGCGCCGGGCAAGCTGCTCCAGGACCTGTTGAATGGCGCTTGGCTCGGCCATTCGTTGCACGGGGTCTTGACCGACGCCACCGTCGGCTCGGTCACCGCGCTGCTCGTGCTCGACGCGGTGGGCGTGATCTTTGGCGTTCATGACCTGGAGACCGCGTCCGTGATCCTCCTCGGCTTCTGCGCGCTTTCCGCGTGGGGCACGGTGTTGGCCGGCCTGACCGATTACAAGGACACCGCCACCGGGGACGAGCGCAACGTCGCGACGCTGCATGGGCTCACCATGATCGTGGCGTCGTTGCTGTATACGGTCGCCTTCTTCGTTCGATGGAGTGGGGGTGTCGCCGCCGGTCGCTGGCTGGCGTTGATTGGCTTTCTGCTGCTGTCGAGCGGCGCATTCGTCGGCGGGCACCTCGTCTACAAGTACGGGTACATGGTCAACCACAACGCCTTCGCTCGCGGCCGTCGCGCCAAGGAATTCACGCCGGTGATGGCGGTTGCGGACCTGCCGGAGGCGACCCCCACCAAGGCAGCGCTGGGGCCCACGACACTGGTGGTCGTGCGGCGCGGCGATCTTGTCTACGCCCTGAAGGAGACCTGCTCGCACGCGGGCGGACCGCTCTCCGAGGGAGAGCTGAAGGGCGACCGGATCATCTGTCCATGGCACGGGTCGACATTCCGCCTCTCGGATGGAGCGGTCCGGCACGGGCCGGCGGCGACGCGCGAGGTCGCCTATCGGGCCCGTATCAACGAAGGTCAGGTCGAGGTCCAGGGGCCTATCCACTGAGGGCACGCCTCTGATTCGGTATCCTTGGCGGCGCCCGAGCGGCGCCCAACGGAAAGGACCCGCGTGACCTACCGCCTGACCCCGGAGCACGAGGAGCTGCGCGCCGTCGTGCGCGAGCTGGCCGAGGAACGGATCGCGCCGCGCGCCGCGCAGATCGACGAATCGCGGGAGTTCCCGTGGGACCTCAAGGAGCTTCTGGCCAAGCAGGACCTCCTGGGGGCCGGCTTGCCGGAACAGTACGGGGGGACCGGTCTTGACGGCATCAGCCAGGCGATTCTCGTCGAGGAGATCGCGCGGGCCGACGCCACGACCAGCCTGATCCCCATGGTCCAGAATCTGGGCGCCCTGCCCATCGTCCTTGCCGGTAACGAGGACCAGAAGGAGCGCTACTTCCCACGCCTGGCCAGCGGTGAGTGGCTGATTGCCTTCGGGCTGACCGAGGCCGCCGCCGGCAGCGACGTGGCCAGCAACCGGATGCGCGCCCGGCTCGAGGGTGACTGCTATCGGCTCACGGGCAGCAAACGCTTCATCACGCACGGCAGCATCGCCAACGTGCTCACCGTGTTTGCATTGACCGATCCCGATGCAGGCGGGCGCAAGGGGATGAGCGCCTTCATCGTCGAAGCCGATACCCCTGGCTTCTCTGCGCCGCGCGTCGAGCACAAGATGGGGATCCGCGGCTCGCCGACCGCGGAGCTCAACTTCGACGAGGTCCAGGTGCCGATCGCGAACCGCATCGGTGAGGAGGGACAGGGCTTCAAGATCGCCATGGCCACGCTCGACCAATCGCGGCTCGGCGTTGCGGCCCAGGCGGTTGGGATCGCCCAAGGTGCCCTGGACGCCGCGGTGGCGTACGCCGCGGACCGCCAACAGTTCGGCCAGCGCGTCGTCGACTTCGAGGGAATCCAATTCATGCTGGCTGATATGGCCAGCCGCACGGAGGCGGCCCGCCAGCTGACCTACGCCGCCTGCGCCGCGGTGGACGCCAAGGTCGCGGACCTCCCGTACTGGACTAGTGCGGCCAAGCTGATCGCGGGCGACACGGCCATGGCGGTCACCACCGATGCGGTCCAGGTGCTGGGCGGCTACGGGTACATCAGCGAGTACCCGGTCGAACGGATGATGCGTGACGCCAAGATCACGCAGCTCTACGAGGGAACGCAGCAGATCCAACGCGTGGTGATCGCCCGCCAGCTGCTGCTGCGGGCGGGGATCGGCTCGCGCTCCAAGGCATCGGCTGGGCCCGGAGCCGGCTCGTGAAGATCGTCGTCTGTATCAAGCAGGTGCCGGCCACGGCGGCTGAAAAGCGGTACACCTCCGACCTGCGCCTCGACCGATCCGCGAGCGAGAACGTGATCAATCCGCTCGACGAGTACGCGGTCGAGCAGGCCCTCCGGCTGCAGGAGTCAGGCGCCGTCGAGAATGTGAGCTACCTGTCGATGGGTCCGGCGCAAGCGGGGGAGGCCCTGCGGCGAGCCATGGCGATGGGCGGCGACGATGCCTTCCTGGTGACCGATGACGCCCTGGCCGGCGCCGATGAGTGGGCCACTGCCCGGGTCCTGGCCGCTGCGCTGGACAAGCTGGCCCCCGACGTCTCACTGATGGGCATGGCCTCCGATGACGCGCGCGGCTCGCTCGTTCCGGGGGCGGTCGCCGCCATTCGGGGCCTGCCACTGCTCTCGTACGCGTCTGAATTGCGGCTGGAAGGCAACACCGCGCGCATCCGTCGCCTGAACGCGAGTGGCTTTGACATCATCGAGGCCCCGCTTCCGGTCGTGGCGAGCGTCACCGACCAGGTCGGTGAACCACGTTACGCCAGCCTGAAGGGGATCATGGCCGCGCGGCGCAAGACCCTCGAGACGTGGTCGCTTGCCGACCTTGGCCTCTCCGCCGCCGGCGTTCAGGGCGGCGCGTTGACGCGGGTCGTCGAGGCTCGCGCGCCGGAGGCCAAGCCGCCGACCGAGCGGATCGAGAACGTCGGAGCGGACGAGGCGGTCACGAAGATCGCCGACTGGCTCGCGGCGCGGAAGCTGATCTGAGCCGTGGGCAGCGACGTCTTCTTCCTCGCGGAGTTCAGCGACGGAGCGCCGGCGCGCTCGGCTCTCGAGCTCGCCGCCGGGGCGGCCCGAATCGCGGGGGAGAGCGGTGGGGCTGCGGTGGCATTGGCCTACGGTCCCGGAGCGGCAAAGGGTGCCGCGGGGCTCGGCGCTCACGGCGCCAAGAGAGCGATCGTTCTCGGCGACGATCCAGCGCCAGCCATCACGTATTCGGGCTCCGCGGCCGCTGCCGTCAAGGCCGGAGAACCACTTGTCGTCCTGGCGCCGGCGACACCAAACGGCCGCGACCTGGCCGCGGCGCTGGTTGGCCTGCTCGGCCTCCCCGCATTTGGCCCGGCGCGAGCGATCTCCGTTGCCGGCGGCCGGATCCGCTCCGAACAGGGCACGCTGCAGGGCACGGTCATCACCCTCTCCGAGCCGGCCGATGGAGCGCCCTCCCCGGCAGTCGTGCTGGTTCTGGCGAACACCTTCGCCCCAACCGAGCCGGGCGGCGGCCAGGCCGAGGTCAGCCAGGCTGAGGCCGCCCAGACCCCCTTTGGCGCCGCAATGATCGTGGAGAGCCACGCGGAGCAGGCCGCCGCGGTCAACCTCGAAGAAGCGACGATGATCGTCGCCGGCGGCCGGGGCGTCGGCAGCGAGGATGGGTTTGCGATCCTGCGTGACCTTGCCGCCGCATTGGGCGGCGCGGTGGGGGCCAGCCGAGCTGCCGCTGACGCCGGATGGGTTCCCTATCAGCTGCAGATCGGTCAGACTGGCAAGGTCGTCAAGCCCGCCCTGTACCTGGGGGTAGGGATTTCGGGTGCCATCCAGCACCGCGTGGGGATGCAGAGTGCGGAGAATGTCGTCGCGATCAACAAGGACCCGGACGCGCCCATCGGCGAGTTTGCCGACCTCTTTGTGGTTGCGGACCTCTTCGCGATCGTGCCCAAGCTGACCGAGGAGATTCGTCGCCGGAAGGGGAACTGAGGAGTCCGATGCGCAACCGAACGCTGCTCCCGCTGCTGCTGCCGGCGCTGGCCGCAACGCTCGTGCCGGCAATCCTGCGCGGACGCCGAAAGTACACCGGCCATGCGCGCGAATTGCTTGAATACCGCACCTCGGTGGCAGAACGCACGCAGCGGATCGACACGGTGTTGAGCGAGCTGGGCGACATCGTCGACGCGCTCCGGCGCCGAGCCACTGACCTCGAGATGGCGGTCGACCGTCTGACGGACGGTGAAATGGAGCTCGATAAGGAAGCCGACGAGCTTCGGGAGATGGCTGCTCCTGAGCCGCTCCACCTGCTCCACATGGAGTACGAAGCAAACCTGGAGCGGGCGCTGCGCGGAATCGTAACCGCCGAGCGCGGGTGCGGACTGACCCGCCAGCGACATCGCAAGCCGGATGATGAGGAGCCGCTCACCTACTGGAAGCGTGGCTACTCGAACATCGTCCATTCGCGGCTGCGAATGGCGGAGATCACCGAGGTCCTCATCGCGTGGGAGCCGGGCAAGCCCGCTGTCGCCGACGTCTCCGCGCGCGTCCGAAAAGCCCGCTAGTCCATCAGCTGGGAAGAATTTGAATCCGCGCGGCACGCCGGCTTGAGCGAGCGAGCCCGGTGATGGCGCCGTGATTCGTGAACGCCTGGCCGAGTTGGCGGCGCGCCGCGGGCTCGAGCTCGTCGGCGTGACCGACGCGTCGCCACTGCCCGACGCTCGTGCCCACATGGAGGCCAGCGTGGCGGCGGGCCGTATGGCACGCATGGACTGGATGCGTGGCGATCGATCCGCGCGAGCGACGGATCCCACCGCTCATGATCGGTCCGCACGGTCCGTGGTCGTGGTGGCCGCGTCATATGCGGGCGCCGACCGACAGCGCTGGGATGGACGGCCCGATGCCCTGCGCGAGGCGCTGGCGTCGGTGCTGGAAGGGACACCTGCCGAACCCGCGGGGCGAATCGCGCGTTATGCCCTGGGCACCGACTACCACGTGGCGCTCCGCGATCGGCTCGAGTCGCTGGCGGCTGATCTGCGTGCTGAAGGACTTCCGGCCGGCGACGTCGCCTACGTGGACGATCGACCCTTGGCCGAGCGGGCGCTGGCGGCGCGGGGCGGCCTGGGCTGGATCGGGAAGAACTCCAATCTGTTGACTCATGCGCAGGCCGGATCGTGGGTATTCCTGGGCGCGCTGCTCACTTCCGCCGAACTGCCCGCGGATGGGCCGGTGCGCACGAACTGCGGCTCGTGCACCCGGTGTCTGTCAGGGTGTCCGACGGGCGCGATCGTGGCCCCGTATACGATCGACGCTCGTCGATGCATCAGCTACCTGACCATCGAGCACCCGGGCGTGCTGACAGGGTGGGAAGCGACCGCCATCGGCGACTGGATCTTCGGCTGCGACGTCTGCCAGGAGGTCTGCCCCGTGAACGCCGAGGCGGACGACGCGGGCCCGATGCTCGTCCCGCTGCTGCCGCTGATCGACTGGCTGCTCCCGCTCGGCACGCGAGCGTTCGAACGATTGATGGGCGCAACAGCCCTGACCCGCGCTGGTCGGCATCGGCTGCTGCGCAACGCCGTCGCGGCGCTAGCCAATGCCGGACCGATATCGAGCGATGGTCGAAAGCTCCTCGAGCGCGTGGCGCAGGATCGCCGGGTGGAGGTGCGCCAGCAGGCCAAGCGCGCTATGGCCTCAGCTCAGCGTTGATGCTCGCCAGCACCCACGCGCGCTCAGCCTCGATGCCTTCGCCTATGCGGCGAGCTCCGCTGGTATCGCCTGCAGCTCCGCCAGCTCGCCCAGGCGGAGGATCCGGATCTGCATGGAGCGGCCGATGGCCTCGTCGAGCATCAGCCGCTGCAGGTCTCCGGCATCCTGCACCGGGTGGCCGTCCACGTCGAGGATCAAATCGCCGCTGCGGATTCCCGCGGCGGCAGCCGGGCCTCGAGCGACGACCTCCTCGACACCGACGCCCGCGGCCCGTCCCAGGCGACGCGCCACGCGCGGAGGAAGCGGGCGCCGCGCTCCCGCAATGCCCAGCCAGGCACGTCGAACGCGGCCGTCATGCAGGAGCGCCGCGATAATCCTGCGGGTTGCATCCCCGATCGGGATGGCCAGGCCAAGGCCGAAGCCAGCCACCGCCGTATTGATGCCTACGACCTCGCCTGACGCGTCGGCCAGCGCCCCCCCAGAGTTGCCGGGGTTGAGGGCCGCATCGGTCTGGATCACATTCTCGATGACTCGGCTCCCGGCCCCGCTGCGGGTGGCGAGCGATCGGCCAAGGGCGCTGACCACGCCCGCCGTGACCGATCCGCTCAGGCCAAGGGGCGAGCCAACCGCGACGACCAGCTGACCAACGCGCAGACGGTCGGCATCGCCGAGTTTCGCAGCGTCGAGGTTGTTGCCCGCATCAACGCGGGCGGCGGCAAGGTCGGAGAGGGGATCGCGGCCTATGATCTCCGCCGGGCGCTCCGATCCGTCGGTGAACAGGGCTATCCCGCGATCCGCCCCGTCGACAACGTGTGCCGCTGTGAGCAGATAGCCATCTGGCGTGATGACGACCCCAGACCCCGTGCCCGTCTGGCGCCAGCCGCCAGGGCTCGCCTGCCGGCCAACCTTGAGCTGCACGACCCTCGTCAGGAGGTGGTCCGCAACCCGGGTTACGACCGACGAGTATGCGTCCAACGCCTCGCGCTCCTGAGCCTCCATAGTCACTTGCAATTTACAAGCTTCCGCCGCGGGACGCAATCTGACATGCCTGCCAGTCCTGCTTGCGTTACGACCATCGGCACCGGGCTCGACGCGTTCCGTGGGCGTTCCAATCGCCGTTCTGCCAGCCTGGCTGGCAGAACGACCAGGAAGACGCCCGGAATCGGCCGCCTGACGCGCCCGATCGCCATAGTGCCAGCAATGGTGGCAAACTCGCCCCCCGAGCTGGCACAACGGCTCCGCGAGCGGCGAAATGAAGGCGATCTGACCGCGTGGAACAGAGAAGAGGGGCGCCGGACGGACCGTCCGTCGCTGTAGCAGCGCCAGCGGGCGGACGGTTCGTCAGGCGCCACCCATATCTTGTGGTATCCTCGCTATCGGTACCACCAATGGTGTAGCCCGTACGAGGAGTCCGTATGCGCTGTCCTCGGTGCAATGCGGCCGGCACGCGGGTCATCGACTCACGCGACCTGGAATCTGGGAGCACGATCCGACGTCGTCGTGAATGTGAGGCATGCGCCAATCGCTTCACGACGTATGAGCGGCCGGAAGGTGCCCGGCTCATCGTCGTCAAGCGCGATGGGAGTCGCCAGGAATTCGATCGGGCGAAGCTCCAGGCGGGGCTCATGAAGGCCCTTCAGAAGCGGCCGGTCACGATGGATCGCGTCGAACGTGCCGTCGACGAGATTGAGGCCGGGCTGCGCGCACGCGGCGAGCAGGAAGTGACGAGCAAGGAGATCGGTCGGCTTGCGACCGAGGCGCTGCGCGACATCGACCAGCTGGCCTACATCCGCTTCGCATCGGTCTACCATTCGTATGAGGACATCGATACCCTCAAGCGCGAAGTGGATCGCCTCATGAAGCAGCGGCAGGGCACCCCGGAGTAGCACCGGAGTGAGCATCGCGTGATCCTCTCCGACCGCGACATCCGCTCGGCCATCGAGGCGGGCCGGATCGTGATCGATCCCTTCACTCCCGATGCCATTCAACCCTCGAGCATCGATCTGCACCTCGATCGTCGATTCCGGGTCTTCCGCAACAATCGGTATCCCTTCATCGACGTGCGCACCGACCAGCCCGATCTCACCGAGCTGGTTGAGATCGACCCCGAGCAGCCCTTCATCCTCCATCCTGGCGAGTTCGTGCTGGGCTCCACCCTGGAGCGCGTTGCCCTGCCGGACGACCTCGTCGCCAGGCTCGAGGGGAAGAGTTCCTTGGGGCGGCTCGGCTTGCTCATCCACTCCACCGCCGGATACGTCGACCCAGGCTGGGACGGCAACCTGACGCTCGAGCTGAGCAACGTCGCGAACCTTCCGATCACGCTCTACTACGGCATGAAGATCGGTCAGATCAGCTTCCAACAGATGAGCTCGCCGGTGGAGGTCGCGTACGGCGATGATCGGATCGGCTCCAAGTACCGCGGCCAGACCGACCCCACCGCCAGTCGCTACCACACCGACTTCGACAAGGGTCGCGTCGTCAAGTGACCTCAGCAGGTGAGCTGAGCACGCCGGAGGCCCCGCTCTACGAGATCACGCCGGCCGAGCAGGCGCGCACATTCGCGGGCGACGTCCAGGTCCGGGTCGTGAGGGCAGGCTGGTTTCGGCCCGATGCCGGTGGCTTCTTTGGGGTCGTTCCCAAGCCCCTTTGGTCGCGCTCCACGCAAGCCGACGAACGAGGGCGTCTCCTCTGCCGATTGAACCTGCTGCTGATCGATGCGGCTGGGAAGCGGATTCTGGTCGAAACCGGCACCGGCGTTCGAGTGGGGGAGAAGGACCGCGAGATCAAGGGTATCGAGGGTGGCGATCCGGCCGATGCGCTCCGGGCGGTCGGTGAGGATCCCGCGAGCATCGACTTTGTGATCGTGAGCCACCTGCACTATGACCACGCCGGCGGCCTCGTGGACGCCGCGGGCCGGCCGATCTTCGCGCGCGCTCGGTACGTCGTGCAGCGCGAGGAAGCCGAGGCGGCGCATGGCGACGAGCTGCGCGTCAACGGGCTCATGGAGACCGAGCAGCTCGATCTGGTGCGGGCTGCAGGGCAGCTAGCCGAGGTTCATGGCGAGGTGGAGGTGGTGGCGGGGGTGACGGTCACACGCACCGGGGGTCACACCCGAGGCTCGCAGGCGGTGTTCATCGGGACTCCGCCGGCGGCCGCTGAGGCCGGGGAGCAGAATGATCGCGCCGTCTTCTTCGGCGACCTGATCCCCACTCGTTGGCAGCTGCCTGTCCGTTGGACGAGCGCCTTTGACGACTATCCGATCGACGCCGTCGAGATGCGCAACCAGTTGCTGGCGCGCGTCGTCGCCGAGGGCTGGTGGTGCTACTTCACCCACGATCCAGGCCCCCTTCCGATTCAACTCGAGCTGAGCGAGAAGGGCGCCGTCCAGCCGCGCGTTTGACGCTCACCTATGATGGGTGACCCGATACCCGACGCATGGGGTCCCGCACGTGATTCCTGCTGGCCGCGCGGCGCGCGCGGGCGCCGCCATAAGTCTCGCTACCATCCTGGGAGTCGTCGCCGCCTGCTCAGGAGGCGGTTCGGGGACGCCGCCGCCGAGCGGAACCTGCCTGCGGGCTGATGCGCAGAACCATCTGAAGATCTCGGCCAAGGACGTCGCCTTCAGCGTCCCGTGCATGGAAGCGGCCGAGGGCAAGCCAATCGTGATCGAGTTCGACAACGAGGAGGCGGTCGGGCACGACATCGCCGTGTACTCCAACGCCTCGAAGTCCCAGGAGCTCGCTAAGAGCGACACGATCACCGGGCCCAACGCCTCCACGACGATCACCGTCCCGGCGCAGGCACCGGGCCAGCTCTATTTCGAATGCACCATCCACAACAACATGAACGGTGCTCTCGTGGTGACCGGGTCGCCCTCCTAGGTCCGTGCCTGACTCGTACGACACACCGCTGGTCCGTAAGCTCGGTATCCGACCGGGCGCGCGGGTCGCGGCAATCTGCTCACCGGAGGGCTTCGCTACGATCCTTGGAGAGCTGCCGAATCAGGCGCGATTGGTCAATTGGCCCCAGCGGCACAGCGACGTCATTCTCGTCTTTGCCACTGCCCTTGACGATCTTCGCTCCCGCTTCGAGCAGGCACTTCCCGCGCTCGCCGTCGACGGCGGGCTCTGGATCTGCTACCCGAAGCGCGCTTCAGGCGTTGAGACCGATCTGACATTCGACATCGTGCAGCGGCTGGGGCTCGGTTCCGGACTTGTCGACAACAAGATCGCCGCGATCGACGAGACATGGTCCGGCATGCGGTTCGTAGTGCCGCTCGCCAGCCGCCCAACGTGGCCAGCGGCCGACATCAGCGACCGCCGTCCAGGGAGCTGAGCAGGTCCCGCAGCTCGGCCGCCGTCATCGGCGCCTCGAGGCGGTCGATGCCGTCCATGCCGACGACCGGCACGCGGAAGCCGTACCGCAGGATGAGCTCGTCATCGAGGTCGATGTCAATCCGCTGGTATCGGTCCGCGCCGATCACCTCGTCCAGGAGCGCCGCCGCCTCCTCGCACAGGTGGCAACCGGCGCGCTCGTAGAGGACGACGCGAGATGCCAGCGGCGGCATCGGTCTCGAGGACAAGGCCAACCTCGCGGTGCGGGTGGGCTAGGATGACGGCACGGCGCCCCCGTAGCTCAGAGGATAGAGCGCCGCCGTCCTAAGGCGGGCGTCGGGGGTTCGAATCCCTCCGGGGGCGCCAAGATCCCTGCGGAACGTCGAAGCGGCGAGGCCCTGAGGCCCCGCCGCTTCGTTGATTCTGGGTTAGCCGTCTGCAATCAGCAGCCGGGTAGCTTGAAGCTTGCAATGCGGGTCTGCCAGCCTGCCGCGCTGGATAGTTGGCCGGCCGCGGTGTAGTACTCGTTGACGTACCAGAAGGTGCAATCGTCGGTGGGATCGACGGTCATGTCGGTGTAGTCGCCCCACCGGGAGTTGGTGGTGGTCTGCACGCCGCTCCCGTTGATGATCGTCCCTTCACCGAGCGTCATCTGGCCGAGCGCATCACCCGCCAGCCGTCCGGTATACCGGATGCCTGGATAAACGGTGGTGCCGTTGACCACGCTGTACCCGAGAGCCATCCCACCCTTCTTATTCTGAGCGATGCTGCCCATCCAGCGGTGAACACCGTCAGCTGGTGCGTACGTCCCCTGCTGGAAGACGGAATAGGCACCGGCGGCATTCCGTCGGATCTCGTACCAACGCACGCCGGCGACACCAGGGGTCGCCTCGACAGACTGGTTGGTGACTAGCGCCTCGTAGCTCTTGAAGTTGCGGTACGCGAGGCGGAAGGTCGGTCGCTGCCGGTAGGAGAGGATGTCGAGGTACCGACTACCGTCGGTGACCCCCGGCTGCGGCAGGCAGTCTCGACTGCTCGGAGGAAGAGAGCCAGCCACAACACCGCATGGGAAGATCGAGTCGAACGCGTCGACCGGGAGCTGGGTGTTGAGGACGAGCGAGGCGACCGGCGTCGATCGCCACTTCACCTTCAGGTCCCAGATGTTGAGCGCGTCGAATGTCGCGCCGTAGCCGGCACCGTCGTCCTGCGTTCCAACCAGGGGGATCGCAGTATCGGTCAGAGGCTTCTGTTTGCCGTCGACGTCCGCGGGGAGGAGCCCGTCGCCGACAAGCGGCAAGATCGCCGGATCGTTCCCGTTGAGGAAGAAGCTGACGTCCCGGGCTGGCTGCCCGTTGATCATCTTGTTCTTCTCGAGTGCATAGACGCCGATCCCGTACTCGATCGTCGGCCCGAACTCGCGGGTCGTGATCACGTACGAATCGGTCCACACGCTGTACTTGGGGTAGTCCGGGAAGTTGAGCCCGGTCGAGAAGGCGTACCGATAGTAGGCACCGGTCGGATCGCCGGTCACCGAAATGGCGATGCAGTTGAAGTATTCCGGCCCGGCCGTCGTGAACTGGGTCAGGATCCATCGGTCGGCGAGCTGGTCATACAGCACGACTGGGTCGCCCGACGGATCGGTGCAATCCGAAATCGCGAACCCGGACCATAGGGTCCCGGTGTCGATCGGTCCAAGCTGGAGCGTGCCCGTCTTCGAGTAGACCGCAAAGACGAGGTTGATCATCTCAACGTAGTTGTTTGGTCCGACCTCGCCGTTCGGGTCCGGTGGGTTCACCCGGAACCCGAAGGTGTTGAAGTTGTCCTGGTTGCTCAACCCTTCGAAGTTGGCGAGCGGCGCCGGAATGGTCGTGTTGACCGGGGTGCGCGTCTGGGCGGCGCCTCCCGAGAAGCCGCGATCCGCAACTGCGGGACCGCGGTCCGGCCTCACCTCCTTGAGCGTCCCCGACGTTCGGGCGAGCGGGTGAGTGCGAGCGAGCGTGCTGAGCGGCGCCGAGACGTCGAAGGCCGCGGCGTCGTGGAAAGTGGGCCTGGCGACCGGATGCAGCGACGCGGAATTCGCCTGAACCGGGAGGCTCGACGTCGCGACCAGCAGGCCGCCGGCGAGCAGATGCGATACGAGCCACCAAGTCGATCTGATCCTGTTGTGCATCGTCAGGGGCTCCTCCTTCTTTCGGGGTGCTGGCCTCCAAGGGCGAAGAGGCCATAGCCCCCCTACCCCAACATGCCAGCAAGAAACGCGCCAAACCCTCGAGGTCTCGTGCCGCGGGTGAACGTGATGGGCTACGGCGTCTGGTCCAGGCGCCGGATCTGGGCGACGTCGGTGCCCGGCTGGATGAAGACCCGGTCCGCCTCTCGCAATCCCGGGCGCTGGAGGGGCGCGAAGTCAATCTGCGGGTGGCTCCCATTGGCGAGGGCCACAAGCCAAACCCGCCCGCCCGCCTGCAATCCGGGGATGACCCCCGGCCAGCGCGGGTCGCTCACGAGGCTGCTCACCAACGAGTGGTCCGCGGAGACGAGTGAGCCGCCGTCGTAGCCCGGCTCCCCGGGGCTGCGCCAGTACCAGATCTGCCCGGGGAGGGTGATTGGTGATCGTGAGCGCTCCGCCAGGTAGGCGATGGGGAAGTAGGATCTCGCGTCCACAGCGATCACCACGTCCCCCGCGCGCATGTGCTCGCGCAGGTACCCCATCACCGCACTCGACGGAGCCAGGCCAACGCCGCGCAATGAGTCGGCCAGCGCCAGGCCGCTCCCGAGGGTGACGCACACCGTTACCGCGACACCGGCCAGCGGCAGTCCCCATCGACACCAGCCGCCGAGAGCCGTTGGCCGCTGAGCGCGCCGACGAGACACCAGCGCCGTCCAACCGGCGGCGATGGCTAGCGCGGACGGCGCAATCGCGGCGCCGAAATAGCGTTGGTCGTAGACCGACCGGACGTATGACCCGATCCATATCAGGGGCACCAGGGCAATCCCCATGAGCACGAGCGCGCCCAGGAGCCTGGCATCTCCGTCGTCGAGGCTCGGATGGCGGCCTCGCAGCAGTCGCTCAAGGCCAGAGGCAAGGAGCGCCAGGAGCAGCGTCGTGCCAACGACCGCAGGCAATAGCGAGGTACCGACGAACATCGCTGCGAAGGTCTCGAGTAGCGCGGTTCGTCCGGGCGGACCGGTCCAGAAGGACGATGAGCTCGCCGCGGAGCGGAGCAACGCTGGAAGCCACGGAATGAACAGCGCAGCGCCGCCGACGATGGCGATGAGCGCGGAACGGGCGCGAGCTCGGCCGGCGGGGTCGGACCGCGCGTGCAGCCAGACGATGGCGACGGCGATCGCCTGGAGCGCTGCCACAGGCAGCCCGAACGCGAGCGACCATAGCTCGCCGGCAACAAAGGCTGCCGCCAGCAGCTGGTCTCCGCGTCGTGCGGCTCCGATCCTACCGCGGTGCAGGAGCCGCCAGATGAACCACCAGGCGAGCGTGGCGAACATCCCTTCCAGCGCGTACATCCGGGCGTTCCGCGCATCGGCCATTGCCATGGGTGAGAACGCGACCAACCCCAGGACCACGAGGGATGCGCCGGTCCCCAGCGCCTCTGCCGCCCAGCGCCATGCAGCGAGCAGCATCACCAACCCGGCGGTGACCGAGAGGAGGCGCATCGCGACCTCCCCATCACCCCAGACCCAGGTCCATGCCTGGAGGAGGAGCGGATAAAGGGGCGGGTATGCCTCGCTCGTCGTGTGTCGGACGAGGTCTTCGAACGAATATCGGGAGAGGAGCCAGGAAGCCGCCTCGTCGCGGAAGAGATCTCGCACGCCCAGCCCAACGAGCCGCAGGGCAACCCCGGCCAGGATGAGGATGACAGCAATCGAAATCGCCGCGGTGATGTGGCGAATCGGCGGCCGCGCTGGCAGGGTCACACGCTAGCCGAGCGTCCAGCTGAAGAGGCCGGCCATGGCGGCGAACGCGTTGGTCAGGATGAGCACGCCGATCCCGATGATGAACAGGCCGGTCACGATCCGCATGAGGCTGTGCCTTGCGCGCAGCACGGTAATCAGCGGACGCAGACGCGGAAGCGCCAGCGCCGCAGCCAGGAACGGCAGCGCCAGCCCCGCCGAGTAGGCGAGCAGCAGGAGCGCGGCGACCGGCACGTCACGCGAGGAGGCACCCATCGTCAGGATCGCTCCCAGCACGGGGCCGATGCACGGGGTCCAGCCGATTCCGACCAGCGCACCCAATGCCAGCGCCCGCGCCACGCGTCCCGGCGGCAGCGCCGCGACGGCGGGCGGCACCACGCTGAAGCGGTCGAGGATGGGGCCGAAGAGCCCGGTCGTGACGAGCCCCAGGGCGATCACCAGAACGCCGGCTATCGGACGCAGGTCGGCGACGGGGAGGATCGCCTCCCCGAGGAGGCCGGCCGAAACACCGAGCAGGATGAAGACGGCGCTGAAGCCCGTGATGAACAACATCGCCTGACTCACGATCGCCATGCCGATGGAGGCGGCCGCACCTGAGCCTGCGGTAGGCGCCGGCGTGATCCCGGCCGTCTCGCCCAGGAAGGCAAGGTAGACCGGCACCAGCGCCAGGACGCACGGCGAGCCGAACGAGAGGAGTCCGGCGGCGAAGGCCAGGGCCAGTGAGACGCTCATCGGCCTAGATCAGCAATCGCAGGAAACCGGTCGCGGACGGCTGCCCCGGCTCGACCACGAGCGGTTGGCTGATGATCCAGAGGGACAGGACCGTGTATCCGATCATCAGCAACGCGAGGGGAATGCCAGCCAGGATGGGTCGCGATGGCGCGTCGCGGAGCGCGATCCGGTGCGAGAGGACGATCGCGGCGACGTGCCCGAGCACGATTGCCCCTACCGACAGGTACCAGATCACGTAGGTGGGGATGGCGTTGAGGGGAGGTGCCGGCGTGCGTGGGTCGTGCGCCAATTGCGGGAGCCAGACAATGCCCTGCAGCACGAGCGTGAGGTAGTGCGCAATGAAGTAGCCGGCGGCGATGGGGGGGAGGGTGGCGGCATAGGCGCCCACGGTGCCACCCAGCGTCGTGCCGGCCACACGAACGCGGTCGCTGAGAAGTCGGGTGATGGTGGCGCCAATGGTGAATGCGAGCAGGAACGCGAGCCAGATCACCAGCAGGCCGACCGTCCCGGTCACGAGGAGCGCCTTGAAGCCATCGAGCGCCGGGTAGACATACGGGAAGAACCAGTTTGTGAGGGTCACCCACAACGACGTCGATCGCAGGCCGTCGTACGTGACACCGGCGAGGGCCAGGACGATGAATCCCGCATCCGACCACCCACCCCGCCGCACCTCGGTGAGGCCGGCAAACCAGGGTCTCAGCTCAGGGCGTCGTTCGCGGGCGTCCGCCGCGATGGCGCACTCGGGGCAGTCAACGCATCGGTCTGGGTCGCAATGCTCCCCGCATCCGCCGCACGCATTCGCATCGGTCACGCGCCGACCGATTGGTCCGACCCGGCCAAACCAGCCGAGCAGCACCTCGAAGAGCTCCGCGTTCCTCAGCCATGCCACGCGACCGAAGCAGGCCATGCCGAATAGGCTGATCAGGGTGTATCCGACGAGCATGAAGGCGACCGTATTGGGCGCGGAGGGATCGGGCATGACGAGCTCGCTCCACACGCCGGCGAAGAGCAGGAAGACTGCCGGCCAGCGGGCGAGTCCGGCCGGGTACTGGAGCCCCAGGTCGAGCCGATCAAAACCGAAGAAGCGCGCCAGCCGCTCGAGGATGGCGAAGGTCGAACGGAAAGGGCTCAGCGACGGCCATGGGTTGCCGACGACGGCCGACAGGATCGGCAGGCCGACCCAGATGAAGATCCAGAACAGGATGCCCGCAACCGGCGAGTCGCCGCCGATCACGATCGCCGCAACGATGGCGCCGTACCACCAGACCAGTCCGGTCACCGCAAGGGGCCACGACAGGAGACGCGTGGGCAGTCCGGGCAGGGAGAGGCGCGGGTAGCGCGGCACATCCGGGCTGACGCGCACCACGATCGCCGAGATGACGAAGGAGGCGCCCACGGCAACGCCGGCTCCCCCCAGGAAGAACCAGCGGCTGATGAGGAGCTGGAACGGCCGACCGAGCGCGTGTGCGGCCACCGTCTCGGGCGTCAGCGCCAGACCGATGAGGGTCCCCAGGCCGGCGACTGCGACGATGGCGGTGACTGCGCCCGGCAGCATCGCAGCCGTGATCCGACGAAGCGGCACCCTCAGTCCTCGGCGAAGAACGGGTCGTCGCCGTAGATCGCCAGCCATCGACGTCGCATCAAGCGAACGGTGGCGACGACCCGGGCTTCCGACGTCCCGGCGGGGAGCAGGCTGGCAATGGCGGTTCGCACCTGCTCGCTGCCCTCCATGCCGAGCAGCGAGAGGTAGTCGTTCACGCGCTGGGCCGGTGTCTTTCCCTCGGCCCGCATGCGGACGAGCGTCTCCGCCTCGCTGGCAAGCCCGTCGGCGTTGTCCGCCTCATCGCGCTCGATCTCGGCAAGGAGAGCCGGGACGTATTCCAGGCGCGGATCGGAGTAGGCCCAGCGCACGAAGCTATCGAGGGGCCCGGCTCCGCGGTCGTGATGTCCGGCGTGAAAGGCCTGGAGGTATCGCTGTCGCTCGGCCTCGCTCCGCGTCAATGCGATCTGTGCGATCTGACGCATCTCCGGCGTCCAGCGCCGGAGCGACTCCACGAATTGGAGGAGCGTCAGACTCCCGGGCGGTTGGGGTCGAAACCGATGCTCATGGGTCGTCTGCACGGGCCCGTATACTACCGGCCGTGCGCCGTCACCCTCGCCTGCTCCCGTGCGTGCACGCGTTCGCCACCCCGTCGCCGCGCCGCCCGCGAGCTATCGCATGCCGCGCCGTCTTCGCTTCCCAACGCTCCTGAGAACCGTCGCGGCGTTCCTCGCCGCGCTCACCCTCGCCGTCGCGATCGGGGACTCGCCGCAGCCTGTCTCGGCGGCAGGTCAGCCACTCCGCTATAACGGGGGAGCGGTTGGCTCGCTCGACCCGGCGCGCATCGGCGATGCCAGCGACGTCCAGCTAACGCTCCAGCTCTACGCGGGCCTGACACGCCTCGATGAGGCGGGCGATCCATATCCGTCGTTGGCATCCTCGTGGAGTGTCTCGTCGGACGGCTTGACCTACACCTTCCACCTGCGCTCCGGGCTGCGCTTCTCGGACGGCTCCGTCCTCGATGCGGGTGACGTCCGTCGCTCCTGGCTGCGGCTCCTCGACCCGCAGGTGCATGCATCCGCGCCGGACGTCCTCAACGTGATCGTGGGTGCCGCTGACAGGATCGCCGGGCGAGCAGGCGAGGGCGCCGTGGGCATCACGGCTCCGGATAGCCGGACGCTCATCGTGAAGCTGCGTCACCGCGCCGGATACTTTCCGGCAATCACCGCCACACCCGCCACGTTCGTTGTCCCCCGCAGCGCTCGGCCAACGGGGACCTGGCAGGCTGCCGGAAGCTTCGTCGGCTCCGGACCGTACATGGCTGCCGAGTCGAGCACGGACAAACTTGTGCTGCGTGCCAATCCCAACTACGTGGCCGGCGCACCACCGATCGCCGAGGTCGACTGGATCACCACCCTCCCCAGTGACGAGGTGACTGCCTTCAGCCAGAACCAGGTCGATCTCACCGGCATCGGCGGCTCGGATGCCACGTGGGTCGCCTACGATCCGGGCCTCGGTCGCGCACTCCACCGGGCCGCCGCGCTCAGCGTCCAGTACCTGGGCTTCGATACCAAAAAGCCGCCGTTCGACGACGCTCGCGTCCGTCGCGCCTTCGCGCTGGCTCTCGACCGGCCGCGCCTCGTCGAGCTCGCCGACGGACCGGCTGCCGTCCCGGCGACGAGCGTCGTCCCGCCCGCCATTCAGCCTCCGGGTATTCCGAAGGGTGCCTCCTCAGACGTGACGGCAGCCCGCCGCCTCCTGGATGAGGCTGGCTATCGGGATCGATCGACCCTCGGGACGATCACGGTCAATGCCACGGGGCTCGACGTGACGGCCATCGCGGCGACCTGGCGCAGCGCGCTCGGCGTCACGGTCAACGTCGAGTCGATGACCTTCGAGGATTACATCGGTCGCCTGGATGCAGGCCAGGTGCCACAGGTCTTCACCATCAACTGGGTCGCGGATTACCCGTCGCCGTTCGCGCTCTACGACCTCCTCCTGACGCCGGCAGCGCACAGCAACTACGGGCGCTGGAACGACCCGCGGTTCGAGATGTTGCTCGAGGCAGCGGCGGCCGCGAGCACGGATGCCGCACAGGCCTCCGCCTATGCGGCCGTCGAGAAGGAGGTCGAGGGCCAGGCGCCGATCATTCCCTGGTCGTATGGCGATTCGAACCTGCTTGTTCGTCCCGGGCTGCGCGGCCTGGGTGCACTGACCGTCGGCCTCCTCGACTTCGGCCTGGCGAGCTGGGACTCATGAGAAGTCGCCTCCTCACGCTCGTCGCCCTGGCCGCGATTGCGCTCGCCGTCGCGTGGCCAGTGCTGGTTGCCGCCTTCTCCGGCTTTGGACCGATGAGCGCCAGCGCGCAATACGGCCAAGAAATGACGTTCCGCATTCAACTGCCTTGTGGAGCGCCCGATCGGCTGGAGCTCCTCCTTGACTTCGGTGATGAGCCGGGTTCGACCTTCGTCGCCCCGGTGCTGGTGTCCGGGACGTCCGCCACCTACACGTGGGACACCTCGACGCGCTACCTGACACCGAACACGCGGATCACGTATCGCTGGCGGGCCACGACTGCCGGGTCATCCCAGCTGAGTCCGACCGGTGACCTGCTGTATGCCGACAATCGCGCCGGGTTTGCCTGGCGGACGGCCGGCTACGGTTCGGCGACCGTGCACTGGTACGGCGCGCACGAGGACGAGGCCCGCCATTTCGGCGAGCTGAGCTCTGGAGCCATTGCGCGCGCCGAGTCGCTGCTCGGGCACCGACTGGCCGGACCGATCGATATCTTCGTGTACGTCACCCAGGCCGACTTCTTCGGCGCGCTCGGGCCAGGCGCTCGCGAGTGGACCGGTGCCGCGACCTATCCGAATATCCGCACGGTCTTCATGTGGCTCGGTGGCGGACCGACGGATTACCTGGACACGGCGGTGACCCACGAGCTGACTCACGTGGTCTTCCATGACGCGACGAGCAATCCCTATCACGACCCCGCCCGCTGGCTGAACGAGGGGATCGCCGTCTGGTCGGAGCGTCAGGGTGCGGCCGCACAGGAGGCCACCGTCCGGTCGGAGGCGAGCGCCGGACTCTTCGCCTTTGACGCGATCAGCGGACAGTTTCCGATCGGAACGCGGGGATCGTCCCTTGCCTACGCGGAGGGGACGACCATGGTCGATCGGATCATCAAGGCCTATGGGCGCGGCGCGATTGCCAAGATCACCGCGGCCTACCGGTTGGGTGCTACGGACGCGGAGGCCCTGAAGGCGGGGAGCGGAATCGTCGCGAACACGCTCTACGCGGACTATTTCCGTGCCTTTGGCGCCGCACAGCCCAAGCCGGTCCAACCCGCCGCCATCAAGCCTTCGATCGTACGCACACCCAGCGGTCCGGCCGGCTCGGGTCCGCTCGGAGCGCCTGCCGGATCCGGCAATGCCGCGCCCGCCGCGCCGAGCTCGGTCGGTATCCAGACCGCCGCGATCATCGGCATCGTCGTATTTGTCCTGCTGGCGATCGCCGGCGTGACCGCCGGGCTGGTCATCTATCGGCGCACCGGCCGCTCGGGCGGAACCGATGGCTGACGTCACTCGCCGCTTCTCGCCCCGTCGCGTACGCGTGGGTTGGGCGCTCTCCATCGCCGTGGCTCTCGGCATCGTGGGCTTCGCCGGGACAGCGCAGTGGAACGGGAGCATCGAGCGCCAGCAGTTCACAACATCGGCCCAGCAGGTGCTCGCCGGGCAGGTTGTCGCGTTGGAAGACGAGCAGAAGACGCTCCGCGACCAGCTCGGGACGGCCGAAAAGCAGGTCCAACAGTTCCAGACCGAGTCGGCCGGGTCGCAGACGGCGCTCGCCCAGCTGAACAAGCAGCTCGCCGCGGCCCGCCTCGCGGCCGGCCTGACCAAGGTCACAGGACCCGGGGTGGTCATCGAGATCGCCGACTCCAAGGTCCAGGTGCCCGCGGGCGAGAATCCGGCGAATTACATCGTCCTCGTCGACGACCTGCACGACATCGTGACGGCGCTGTGGGCCTCGGGAGCGGAAGCGATCGCCATCAACGGTGAGCGTCTGGTGAGCACGTCGTCGATCTATGGAGTCGGCGCCTCGATCCTGGTCAACACCGCGTTCCTGGCGCCGCCGTTCCGCGTCGAAGCGATCGGGCCCGACGGTCTCCTCGATCGTTTTCTCGGCAACCAAGCCTACCTGGGGCGAGTCGCCCATCGGATCGATGCGTTTGGCCTGGAATTCGCGACCCAGTCGCAAGGCGATCTGAGGCTCCCGGCCTTCGTGGGAAACACCCGGTTTCGCTGGGCGGTCCCCCTGGAGGGAAGCTGATGGGCGGGCGAGTCGCTCAGATCAGCCTGACCGCGGTCGTGCTGCTCCTGGGACTGCTTCTCGTCCTCCAGCTCCGCTCGCAGGCGCGTCCCACGGAGATCAGCAGCCTCTCCGCCCAGGATCTCTCGACACTGATCGAGACCCTGTCGGATCGCAACCGTCAGCTGCGCGCGGCGGTCGCCGACGCGCGCGAGCAGCTGCGGGAGTACCGAGTCGCCGAATCGCAGGGACAGAGCGCGCTCGGGGTCTCGGGCGAGGACCTCCGCCGGATCACTGCCTTCGGCGGACGTGGAGCCGTGCAGGGACAGGGGATCGTGGTCACCGTCGATGGGCAGCTCGATGCGATTGCCGTCAACGATCTGCTGAATGAGCTGCGGAACGCCGGCGCCGAGGCGATCGCCGTGGACGCCGTCCGCATCACGGCTCGCTCGGTCTGCGTCCAGGCCCCGCTAACCCTCCAGATCGACGGCACGATGATCGGAAAGCAGTTCATGATCCGCGCCGTGGGCGATCCGAACGGCCTCCTCGCCGCGCTCCAGCGGCCGGGCGGGATCATCTCGCAGCTCCAGCTCTTCGTGAGCGCCACGATCGACGTCCAGCAGTCGGCGCAGGTCACGATCCCGGCATCGCACCTCGACCTGGCGCCGCGCATTGCGAAACCCGCCGCGTGAGGAGCCCGTGCTAGAGTGGGCGGCCTCGCCATGGACGGCGAGGTGCCACTGCCCGGCCCGTTGCCGGCCGTCCCTGCCTCGTGGCTGATCCCACCCGACTCGGAACGGTGCCGTGAACGAAATCATCGATCGCGCCCTGGACGCGGCTGAACGCGCCGGCGCCTCCTACTCCGATATCCGCCTCGTCGAGCGCGAGAACGAGACGCTCTCCGTCAAGAACGGTGCGCTGGAGGCCGCTGAGAGCGACCGGAGCGCCGGCTTTGGCGTCCGCCTCGTGATCGACGGGGCGTGGGGCTTCAGCTCGAGCGCCGTTCTGGAGGCCGACGAAGCCGAGCGCGTGACGCGCGAAGCGGCCGGCATCGCCCGGGCCAGTGCGAGCGCGCGGCGGGCGCCCGTCAGCTTCGACGACTCGCCTCCGGCGGTCGGCCGCTACGTGACGCCGATCGAGGAGGACCCGTTCAGCGTCTCCATCGACGACAAGCTGGGCATTCTGCTCGCCGCGGACGCCGAGATGGGACGCGTCCCCGGTGTGAGTGTCCGCGAAGGATTTCTCGACTCCGGACGCGAGCGCAAGACGTTCGCCTCGAGCGAAGGGGCGCGGGTCGAGCAGGAGATCATCGAGGTTGGCGCTGGGATCGAGGCTACCGCAGTAAATGCGGACGAGGTGCAGGTCCGCAGCTATCCGAATTCGGCGGGCGGCCAGTTCGTTGCAGGGGGCTTCGAGGCGGTCCGTGCGATGGACCTTGGCGCCCACGGGCAGCGCGTGGGCGAAGAGGCGATCGCGCTCCTCGACGCGCCCCAGTGCCCCACCGGCGAGATGACCGTCATTCTCGACTCGAGCCAGGTCGCACTCCAGGTGCACGAGTCATGCGGGCACCCGATCGAGCTCGACCGCGTCCTCGGGCAGGAGGCCTCCTTCGCCGGGACGTCGTTCCTCACGCTCGACAAGCTCGGGAAGCTCCAGTACGGCAGCGAACTCGTGAGCATCGATGCCGATGCGACCGCGCCCGGAGGCCTGGGAACCTTCGGCTGGGACGATGAAGGCGTACCCGCCCAGAACGTACCGATCGTCTCCGCGGGTCGCTTCGTCGGCTACCTGACCAGCCGGGAGACGGCGCCAGTCATCGGGCAACGCAGCATGGGGAGCAGCCGCGCGTGGAGCTGGAATCGGATTCCCATGATCCGCATGACGAACGTCAGCCTCCGTCCGGGCGATGCCGGATCGCTGGAGGACCTGATCGCCGATACGCGCGACGGGATCTTCCTCGACGTGAACCGATCCTGGAGCATCGACGACCGACGCCTCAACTTCCAGTTCGGGACGCAGGTCGGCTGGCTCATCGAAAATGGCCGGCGAACCCAGTTGGTGCGCAATCCGACCTACACGGGAATCACCCCGCAGTTCTGGGGAAGCTGCGATGCGATCTGTGGTGTGGCTGAGTGGATCCTGTGGGGCGTGCCGAACTGCGGCAAGGGCGAGCCGATGCAGACCGGGCACGTTGGTCATGGCGCAAGCCCGGCCCGTTTCCGCAGCGTGCAGGTTGGGGTCGGGCGATGGTGACCGGCGCGTTGCACGATCCGGAGGCGGTCGCAGCGATCCTGGAACGGGCACTGGCCAATGTCAGCGGCGCCGAAGCCGAGGCGGTCTACAGCGCCAAGGACCACGCCCTGACGCGTTTCGCGAACTCCCGCATCCACCAGAACGTTGCCGAGCACGATGCCCAGCTGCGCGTCCGGGTGGTGAGCGACGGCCGGACAGGCGTGGCGACCACCAATCGGCTCGATGACGAAGGGCTGCGCGAGGTGGTCGCGCGCGCTTCGACCGTCTGCGCTCGCGCTGCCCGCAATCCACAGCAGCCGCCCCTCCCCGAGGACGGCGTGCGGCCGCACGCCACCCTGGGATGGCGGGATGCGACCGCAGCCACGGATCCAGAGGGACGCGCGGCGCAGGCTCGGGCGGTCATCGCTGTCGCCGACGCGCACAACCTAGAGGCCTCGGGTGCCTTCTCGACGGAAGCCGAGACGCTGGCCATCGCCAATACGCGCGGCTTGCGCGCCTCTGAGAGCAGCACGGAGGCGCGCCTGGTGACGGTTCTGACCGCACAGGACGGCTCCTCGGGCTATGCGCAGGCCACGTCGCCGGACGTGGCGGCGGTCGACGGAGACGCAGTCGGCGCCGAGGCCGCCGACAAGGCGGCGCGCTCCGCCGGCGCGGGCGACCTGGAGCCGGGCGAGTACCCGGTCGTGCTGGAGGAGTACGCGGTCGCCGCGATCCTGGAGTACCTCTCCTGGATAGGCTTCTCCGCGCTTGCGGTGCAAGAGGGGCGATCCTTCATGGAGCTTGGTCGTCAGGTGATGGGCGAGAACGTCGACATCTGGGACGATGGCCCCGATCCGATCGGCCTGCCGTCGACGGTGGATTACGAGGGCGTTGCCAAGCGACGCGTGGACGTCGTCACCAAGGGCGTTGCCACCGCGCTGGTGCACGACAGCGCCACCGCGCAGCGCGCCGGCACGGTCTCCACTGGACACGGGCTGCCGGCACCCAACGTCTTCGGCCCGCTGGCGTGGAACCTGTTCATGGCCCCCGGCGCGGTACCGCGCGAGGAACTCGTGGGCCGTCTCGACCGCGGGCTCTGGGTGACCCGCTTCCACTACGTGAACGTGGTTCACGCCAAGCGCGCAATCCTGACCGGGATGACGAAGGACGGCACCTTCCTCGTGGAAAACGGTCGCATCGTGCGACCGGTGCGAAACTTCCGGTTCACGCAGTCGATCCCCGAGGCGTTCAGCCGCATCGCTGCCGCCAGCAACTCGACGCGGCTGGTGGCAGCCGAATACAGCGGAATATCGGCGCGGGCGCCGGCGCTCCTCATCGACCGGTTTGCCTTCACCGGTGCGACGGCCGCGGAGGAGGCCGCGTGACGATGGCTGCGCCGGTCGACCTGCGGATGGGCGATGTCCTGCGCCTTCGGCGCGAACATCCGTGCGGCAGCCGCGATTGGCGCGTGGTCCGCCTGGGGGCCGACATCGGCCTCGTCTGCGAACGCTGCGGTCATCGGATCCTCATGGATCGGCTCGACGTCGAACGTCGCTTCACCGCGTATGTCTCCCGCGGGGAGGGGGAGGCGTAGGCGCAGTGGCCCACGTCGAATTCCGGCCGGAGCTCGACGAGGAGCACCTGGCGCAGGCGGGATCGATCTTTCGCAATCGCTCCTTCGTGGCGCTGTGGAGCGGCCAGGTCCTCAGCCAGCTGGCCAGCAACATGGTGCTGGCCGCATTGATGTACGTCGTTTCGTCCTCGTCCAAGTCGAACACCGCGAACGCGATCCTGATCCTCACCTTCCTCGTGCCCGCGGTCGCGTTCTCGACCTTCGCCGGGGCCATCGTGGAGCGGACTGACGCCAAGCTGATCATGTTCGGCTCGAACGTCCTCCGTGGGGCCGGCATGGTGCTCTTCATCTTCGTAGGGAGCGACCCGACCCACGCCAACGTGCCGCTCATCTACCTCGTGAACCTCTTCGTGGCGACCGCGACTGCCTTCTTCGCCCCGGCAGAGCTCACCGCCATCACCCGCATCGTCGATCGCCGGAGCCTGATGACCGCGAACTCCGTCTTCGTCCTGACTGTGAACGCCACGTTCGGCATCGGCTTCGGCTTCCTGGGACCCCTCCTCCTGATCGCAACCGGCGCATCGGTCGTGTACGTCGTCGTCGGCCTCATGTTCGGGGCGGCGGCGCTGGCAATCCTCACCATCCCCGGGGTGCCGCCCGACACCGCACCATCGGCCGACGCCAGGCGGGCACTTCGCGCGCTCATCGACGAGGTGCAAGAAGGACTCGCCTTCGTGCAGCGCACCCCGCGGATCAAGTGGTCGCTGATCTACCTCGGGATCGCCGCTTCGCTCATTGGGGTGATGGGCGCGATCGGACCCGGATTTGCGACCGATGTCCTGCGCCTGTCGCGGAAGGACTTCTTCTTCGTGATGGGCCCCGCCGGGCTCGGTGCGGTCCTCGGCATCCTTTTCCTCAACGCGTATGCCCGTGCCGTCCCAAAACGGCTGATCATCGACATCGGTCTGGTGGCCATGGGTGTCACGCTGCTCGCGCTGGCGATCGTGAAACCGGTGACGCTCGTGCTCTCGCCGGCCGTTCACCCAATCCAGCAGAGCCTGCCGCAGGTGCTGGCGCCCTTCCTCTCGCTCATTGCCGTTGTGGTGCTCATTGCGTTGACTGCCGGCGTGGAGTACGCCTTTGTGGCGATCCCATCGCAGACCGCGCTGCAGGAGGAGCTGCCGCGCGATGTTCGCGGCAGGATCTTCGGCATCCTCAACACCCTCCTCTCGGTCGCCTCCTTCCTGCCGGTGCTGCTGGCACCGGCTGCCGCCGACCTGCTGAACATCGCCTTCCCGGGTGCGGGGATCCCGGCGATCATGGCCATCCTGGGTGCGGTGACCCTGTGGGCCGGGATCGCCTCGTGGCGCCGGAACGCGCGTGCCGGCTTGCATCAGCACGATGCCGGGCTGCCCGTCAGTGAATCCTCGGCCGACCTGCCGTCGGACCCCACGCCGGCCGGCGGCCGGCCGGCGGACGCACCGCCGGTCGATGGCGACTAGGCTCCTCGCCGCCGCCATCCTCGTCGCGTCGGCGCTGATCGCCTGGCTGGCGATCACGAGCAGCCTCGCTGCCCGCCTCCTCGAGGCGATCGTCGGGCTTTCAGTGGTCTATGTCGGCTACCTGGCCTTCCGGGGGGCCCAGGTGATCCGGGCGGCGCTGGAGCGGCCTGCCGATGCGGCGTCCACCCATCGGCCCTTCGTCAACGTCGTGGTGCCGGCGCGCGACGAGGCCTCGGTGATCGGCGACCTGATCGAGGACCTGGGCCACCAGTCATACGCCGCCAAGGGCGAGAGGCGCTATGACGTCACGGTGGTCGACGACGGGTCGACCGATGGCACCGGTCAGGTCGCCACCGACGCCGCGGGCTACGCGAGCGACGCGTCCTGGCTACGTGTCATGATCCGGCCCGCCGGCAGCACTCCGGCCACCAAGGGTGCCGCTCTCGCCTGGGCGACCGCCGGACTGACAGGCGATGTCCTCGCCGCCCTCGACGCGGACGCGCGCGTCGCGCCCGACTTCCTGACGCGGGTCATGAACGCCTGGGCGCTGCAGCCAGACGCCGTTGCCATCCAGGCGTCAAGACTGCCAACCAATGCGGACGCGGGTTGGCTTCAGCGGGCTCAGGCGGACGAGCAGCTGATGGATCTGGCCAGCCAGTGCGGACGCTGGGCGACGGACGGCAGCGCGGAGCTGCGCGGAAACGGGATGTTCGTGCGGCGCGAGGTCCTCGATCGGGTGGGCGGCTGGAACGGCAGCGCCATCACCGAGGACCTCGACCTGTCGACTCGCCTGGCAGCAGCGGGGGAGCGCATCGGGCTGGCACCCGAGGCGCAGGTGGGCGAAGAAGCGATCGAGCACCTCGCCGACCTCTGGCCGCAACGCCTGCGCTGGGCGGAGGGGAGCCTCCGTCGCCTGATGGAACACGGACCGCGATTGCTCGGCGCACGGCTCCCACTCAAGCGCAAATTCGATTTCCTGGCCTTCACGGGTGAGTTCGTCATCCCTCCGCTCTTCGTCGCCGGTGTGGTGACCGGCCTGCTCTCCATGCCACTCCCTGCGGCGACAGACTGGACGGTGCCCGTCGCGCTCTTCGTTGGCTACGGCCTGGGGAGCTTCCTTCTGGCGACGGCGGGGCTGGCCGCGCACGGACGCCGTGGCCCAACGCTGCTGATCGAGTCGACTCGGGGAGCGATCTTCCTGTCGCACTGGCTGGTGGTGGTGCCCGTCGCGTTGCTCCGGATCACGTTCGGGCCGCCAACGGTTGCCTTCCGCAAGACGCCTCGCGTCGGGCACCGGAGCAGATCAGACCGATGATGGCACCGCGCGCCAACCTGGTGGTGATCGGCCAAGTCGTCGTTGCCGCGCGCATGGACGGCCTGGAGACCGCAGAGGCGATCGGGATCGCCAATGGAAGGGTCGTGACCGTGGGAGCCGAGCGCGACGTGCTCGACGCGGCGGCGTCCGGAGCGCGAGTGATCGACGAGCCGGGCGCCGCGATCGTGCCCGGCCTCCACGACTTCCACCTGCACGTGCTGGGCATGGCACACGCCCGTCATGCAGTCGATCTGGAGGGATGCCGGGACTTCGGAGAGCTCGTCGAGCGCGTTCGGGACGCGGCGGATGGCCTCCCGCGCGACGGCTGGGTGCGCGGTGATGGTTGGGCCGAGACCGTGCTCGACCCGCGTCGCCTCCATCTGCTGGAGGCGGCCGTGCAACGCCGTCCGGCGCTGCTGGAGAGCCACGACCGGCATTCAGCGTGGGCATCTGCGACCGCTTTGGACATCGCCGGAGTCGGCGCGGGAACTCCCGACCCGGATGGCGGCCGCTTCGAGCGGGCGCCCGATGGGGCGCCAAACGGCATCCTGCGCGAGCGCGCCGCCGACATTGTCGCGGACGTGGCCGGTCGCCTCACCGGCGCCGAATTGGCTACGGCGATCGCAGACATCGTTAGCGAGCTGCTGGGCATGGGCATCACCGGAGCCACGGACGCCGGGGACCCGACGACCGCCAACGGCACAGGACCGTTCGCCGAGCTGGGTGACTCGTTTTCGAACCTTGCTGAGCATCGCGCGGCGTTCGAGGGGCGTCTGCGCCTGAGCGTCGACCTCCCCGCGGATGCAATCCCCCAGGCGCGCCGCCTCGGCCTGCGGAGCGGGGATCGGCTCGCGGGCAGCGAGATGCTGCGGGTCGGCTGGGCCAAGCGCTACGCGGACGGTGCCCTTGGCTCGCGGACGGCCGCGCTCTTCGAGCCGTACACCTGCTCACCGGGCGATACTGGCATCCTGCGTACGACGCCTGACGAGCTGGACGAGCTCGTGGCTTACGCGCGATTGGCACGGATCGGCCTGGCAGTACACGCAATCGGCGATCGGGCGGTGGCAATGGTCCTGGACGCGCTCGAGCGCGCCGACCCGCGGCAGCCAGGGGTGCCGCTCGACCGAATCGAGCATGCGCAGCTCGTCCGCGCGCAGGATCGCGCGCGCTTTGCCACCCTCGGGGTCGTCGCCAGCCTTCAGCCGGCGCACTGCCCATCGGACCGGGAAACTGCCGAGCTCTGCTGGGCCGATCGGCTGCCCGACTCCTATGCCTGGCGCTCATTGGCCGTCGCCGGCGCGCTCATCGCCTTCGGCTCGGACGCACCCATCGAGACGCCGAATCCGTGGATCGGACTCTTCGTAGCCGCCCACCGTCGCGTCCCAGGAGACCACGCCGCCGATTGGCGACCGGACGAGGGCGTGGGCGCGATTCAGGCCCTTTCGAGCTACACGCTCGGTCCCGCGCGGGCTGCTTTGCGGCCGGACGAGGGCCACCTCCGCCCCGGCGCGTGGGCTGACCTCGCCATTCTGGATGTTGACCTACCGACGCTCCTTGCCGGCGATGACCCGGCGGGCCAGGCTCGAGCCCTGATGACGCTCATCGCGGGTCGCGAGGCCTTCCGCAGATGACTCGCGTCGAATCTCGTTGCAGGCCCGCGTCGCGAGGACTACGATCCGCGCGGGATCGGCGCAATGCTGCGGAGGAGCGCGCCATGAGCGACCAGAGCAACGACAAGAGAGCCATCGAAATCGACGTAAGCGGATCGCGGCCGGTCGGCCCCGGACATCCTCCGGCAGCCTCGTTCGACCCCACCGTCCTGGACTTTGGCCACTACGCGGGGCGGACCATCGTCGAGCTCGCACAGGCAGATCCCGATTACCTTCGATGGCTCGCTCGCCATCCGTCGGGTGCGCGGTACCGAAACGAGATTTCGCGGGTCCTTGGCCCGTTGCCCGTACTGCCGCAATACTAGGTCGACCGTCCCCGCTCGGGACTCCCATGCGTGAGTGGGAGCCGGAACTCGTCGTTGGACCGGCGCTTGCCGAAAAGCTCATTCGCACGCAGTTTCCGCAATTCGATTTCGACTCGCTGCGGCTCCTGGCAGAGGGTTGGGACAACGCGGTCTATCTCGTCGACGAGACATGGGCGTTTCGCTTCCCGCAACGTTCAGTGGCGGTTCCCGGCCTCTTGCGCGAGATCGCCGTCCTTCCGGAGCTTGCGCCTCAGTTGCCCCTCCCGATCCCGATTCCCACGTTCGTGGGCGCTCCGAGCGACGAATACGGGTGGCCCTTCTTTGGTGCTCGGCTGCTTCCCGGCCGTGAGGTCGCCGACGCGTCTCTGACCGACGCGGAACTCCGGAACCTCGCCAGACCCCTCGGGGAATTCCTCCACGTCCTTCACGCGCCCCAGCTGCTGGACGAATTCCGCGCGCAGCTGCCCGCCGACCCGAATCGCCGCAGCGACATGAGCTTCCGGGCTCCATGGGCACGCACGCGCCTAGGCGAGGTCGAGGAGGCGGGCATCTGGACCGCGCCGCCCAGGGTGCGATCGTGGCTTGAGGATGCCGGGCTCCTGCCGACCCCGGCTCCATCGGTCGTCGTCCACGGCGACCTGCACATCCGCCACGTGCTGATTGACGATGGCGGCCGGATCGGCGGCATCATCGACTGGGGTGACCTTGCCGTGAGTGACCCGTCGGTCGACCTCAGTCTCGGATGGGCATTCTTCCCGCCTGAGGCTCGGGAGGAATTTCTGTTGGCCTACGGAGAGGTAGGTGCGGAGACGAGGTTGCGCGCCAGGGTCCTGGCACTCTTCCTATGCGCGGCGCTCGCGACGTACGCGTTCCAGAAGGGCTGGGCTGGCCTGGGCCGGGCGGCGGTTCGCGGACTCGAGGCGGCGGCGCTGCCGTGACAGCTGACTAGTAAGGCACCTATGCAGGCGTGCGCGGTGCAGCCTCGCCGATGCCAAAGGAACCCAGTCCAGCTGCGATCGCATCGTCCAGGCTCATCGCGCGACCCTTCCCCCAGGCCTTGGCAAACGCCCCGTCATCGAGGGCCTCGCGGGCGGCGCGCGTGGCACTGGCATGCCACATGGACTCGAACGGCGGTACCGCGGTGGTGCCCACGATGTCCTCACGAATTGCGTCGACGGCGCCGAGCAGCATCGCCGCGTGTGAGGGATCGTGGCGATCGAGCGACCAGAGTGCGACGTGCTCAAGGCAGTGTGAGAGGCATCCCGCATTGCGGATCATCGCGTGCAGGCCAACGGCCTCCTGAAGGCGGCCGCCTGCCTCGTCAAGGTTCCCGCGGACCCGAGCGAGGAGGCCCGCGGCCTCGGCTGCGTGCGCTCTGGCGAGAGGTGCGGGCGTGCGGACGGCCTGTTCCTCCAACCGCATGCCATACCGGACGGCCTCCTCGCGGTTACCGAACTCGAGCTCCCAGAGAACCAACCACCAGAGAGAGCGCAAGGCGCCGGTCGGCTCGTTGAGTTTTTCGAATGCTTGGAGCGCATCGAGCAAGAGCTGCTTCACCTCTTCGGGTTGCGCCAACTCCCAGCGCCCAATGCCGAGATGGTGCGTGGCCCACGCCGCCCCGCGCAGATCACCGGCGTCGCGCAGGAGAGCCAGGGCGCGCTCTTCGATCTCGATGCCGCGCTCCGCTTCGCCATGAATCATGAGGACGGTGCCGTACAGGGACAGACCTTGGCCAAGCAGCGCGGGTGAGATGGCCTCGGGGTCGGCGAGCAGCTTCTCGAGCCATTGGCGAGCCTCGCGAAGGGCGCCAATCGGCCACCACTGCCGGAGGCCGACCATGAGCCGTAGCCCCGTCTGCCGGTCATCGGCCTCGAGGGTCCATTCAAGTGCCGCGCGCAGGTCATCGAGGCTGGCCGCGATGTCCTCGAGCCAGCGGCTCTGCTCGGGCCCCAGGACCTGCGCCCCCGCCGCCTCCGCGAAAGCAACCGCCCAGCGCGTGTGGGCATCGCGGACCGTGGTGGCGTCGGGAGACTCCGACAGCCGGTTCCTTGCATAGTCGCGCAGCGTCTCGAGTAGCCGATATCGGCTTCGGCCCGAGACATGGAGTGCCGAGACGAGCGACTTGTCCACGAGCTTCGCCAGCAGGTCGAGGACCTGGTCCCGCGGGATTCCATCGCCCGAGCAGACCGCTTCAACGGCGGCCAAGTCGAATGTCCCGGCGAAGACCGAGAGCCGTGCGAACAGGCGACGCTCGTCTGGCGCGAGCAGGTCATAGCTCCAGCCCACGGCGGCCTCGAGGGTCCGCTGGCGGGGCAGCGCGGTCCGCGCACCACCGGTGAGGAGGGAGAATCTATCGTTCAACCGCGCAGCGATTTCTTCAACGGAGAGCGCCCGGACACGCGCGGCTGCCAGCTCGATTGCGAGCGGCAGGCCGTCCAGTCGCCGGCAGATTGTCGCGACGACCAGATGCCGTTCCGGTGTCAGCGCGAAGGTTGGATCGGCCGCTCGAGCCCGCTCCACGAAGAGGGCGACCGCCTCCGACTCCTCTGATCCCCCGAGGCCCGCATCGGGCGCTTCTTCGGGAAGGGAGAGAGAGGGCACCCGCCAGGTGGCCTCCCCGGGCACGTTGAGCGGCTCCCGGCTTGTCGCAATGAACCTGACGTTCGGCGAGGCTCGCAGGACGGCGTCGACCAGCTCCGCGGCAGCGGTGATCAGATGTTCGCAATTGTCGAGGAGGATCAGCAGATCGCGGGATGCGAGATGCGTGGTCAAGGCTTCGAGCGCGGGACGTCCGGCCGGCTCCGGCAGGTGGAGGGTGGATACAACCGCCTGTGCGACCAGGCGTGGATCGGAGAGGCCGGCGAGATCGACGAACCACACGCCGTCGGGGTGGTGCTCGATCCGATCAGCGGCTACCTGGAGCCCAAGTCGTGTCTTGCCGGCGCCCCCTGCCCCTGTGAGGGTGACGAGCCGTGTGCGCGACAGGGCCTCCTGGACGGCGGCCAGCTCGACCGTGCGCCCGATGAAGCTCGAGAGCTCGGCAGGCAGGTTGTTCGGAAAGGCGCCAAGGGAGCGCAGTGGCGGAAATTCAGCGGGGAGGTCAGGGTGGATGACCTGGTGGATGCGCTCCGCTCGGGCGAGGTCCTTGAGCCGGTGCTCGCCGAGATCGAGGAACGTAACGCCGGGCGGGGCGTTGTCGCGGACGAGCGAGTAGGTGGCCTCGGACACAATGACCTGCCCGCCATGGGCGGTCGCCATCAAGCGCGCACATCGGTTGACTTCAGGCCCGTGGAAGTCCCGGTGTGCGCGATCGGCATCGCCGGTGTGCAGGCCCATTCGGACTCGTAGCGGTCCGACGGCTCCCCACGACGCCCCAACAAGCGCGCGCTGCGCCGCTACCGCGGCACTCACCGCCGCTGTCGGGGCTGGAAACACCGCGAAGATGCCGTCGCCCGTGTCGCTGACTGCGCTCCCGCCCAGGACCTCAATCGCATCTCCGAGAATGCGGAAGTGCTGAGCGAGGGCTCCAGGCATCTCCTGCGGGTGGGCTTCCCACAGGCGAGTACTCCCCTCGACGTCGGTGAAGAGGAAGGTTACGGGGCTGGGCGTGGGCGGGCTTGTCATCTGCGTGACTGGGCTCACGATAGCGCGGGGCTCGCGGCCGCTCAATGGATGTGCCGGGCAATATCCTGGGCATCATGTCCAACCAGCATCGCGGAGAGATTCTGGCCTCGTTCAAGCCGGCGTGAAACCACGATGGAAATGCGCAATAACAGCGACGTCCTTCTGTGCACCGATGTCACACGATGGGAGTCGTGGTTAGCCGATCACCACGATCACTCGAGTGGCATCTGGTTGCTGATCGCCAAGAAGGGCTCGGACAAGGTATCGGTCACGATCAGCGACGCCCTCGATGTTGCCCTGTGCCATGGCTGGATTGACAGCCAACGGAAGGGTTACGACACGAATTACTACCTGCAGCGCTATTCGCCGCGACGGCCTCAGAGCCCGTGGTCCAGACTTAACGTAAAGCGAGTCGAGGCCCTGACCGGCGCGGGACGGATGCGGGCCCGCGGCCTGGCCGAAGTCGCTGCCGCCCAGGCGGACGGACGTTGGGCGCCCGCGTATGAACCCCAGCCCAACACCAGGCTCTCACCGGATATTGCAGCCGCGCTGGAACAGAATGAGCGGGCCCGAGCTGCGTTCGAACAGTTCGACAAGACCGATCAATATGCAATTATCTTGCCCGTCTTGAGGGCCACGAACCCAGCGATTCGCCTGAAGCGCCTACAAAAGGCGATCGCCAAGTTGGAGGGTGTCGTCAGGCGCGGCCCAGGATAGGGAACGGGCCTGCCGATCCCGGGGTGTGTACTTGATCGCGGCAGACGGCAGCTCCGATCTGGAATCGTTGGATCAATGTGGTGTAATACGAATCGGCTCAACCCGAAAGCCACAGCCCTGTGCAGGCATAGGTCACTCTGAGACGAACCGATGGGCGGCTAGCTCAGCTGGTTAGAGCACTTGCTTGACATGCAAGAGGTCACTGGTTCGAGTCCAGTGTCGCCCACCAACCACTGCCTACATTCCACGTCGGATCGGCCGGTACTCCCCCGCCCGCCGGCCCTTGGCTAGCGCACCACGGTGCCAATGGCTGCGCCGATGCCGTAGGTGATGGCAGCTGCGACTGCTCCGAAGGCGAGCTGGCGTAAGCCCGCCCGGATCGGGTTCAGCCCGGTCAGGTTGGTGATCGCGGCGCCCAGTCCGAAGAGGGCTGCACCGCTGACCGCGGCCGCCACGAGGACCGCCGGGCTGCCACCGATCAGCAGAAAAGGCAGGAGCGGAACGAGAGCGCCGAGCGCGAACAGCCCCAGCGACGTGCCGGCCGCAACCCACGCGGAGCCGCCGAGTTGTTTGGGATCGAAGCCCAGTTCTTCGCGCGCCATCGTGTCCAGGGCGAACCCCGGGTCGCCATGAACGATCCGCTCCGCCAGCTCGTGCGCCTGCTCGGTCGGAATGCCCTTGCGCTCGTAGATGGAGCACAGCTCGTCGACTTCGGCGGCGGGGTCCGTCGCCAGCTCGTGCGCCTCGATCTCCAGCTCGCGAGCGAACAACTCCCGAGTGCTTTGGACCGACAGGTACTCCCCTAGACCCATCGACAGCGCGCCTGCCACCAGACCTGCCAGTCCGGCGATGATGACCACGCTGCGCGCCACGCCCGACCCCGCCACGCCCATCACCAGGCTCAGGTTGGAAACGAGTCCGTCGGTCGCACCCAAGACCCCGGCCCGTAGTGCCGTGCCGTGCCGGGCGCGGTTGGGTTCGGGAGCGATGGTCCGATGCCGGTGGCTACGGCCCAACGACGCGGCCGCGCGGCCGCGCACGCGGTCGCTCATCGCGGCCTCATTGGCAGGAACCAAACTAGGCGTCTCACGTGGGCTGCCAGTATCCCACGCAATCCTGGGCGGCCTCAGTGGGCGGGGGGATCGCCGCCTACACTTCAAAAGATGGCGGGCGATCGCCTCGAGCAATCCGGCCTGAACCGCGCATGGATCGAGGCCTCCGCCGCGCTACCCTGGTCCATCCTCGGCGGAGACGGATTCCGCCACAACTGGCGCCGTGCCATCTTGGAGACGTCGCTGTAAGCAGTGGTGCTGGCCGGGGCGGACGTCACAGGGTCAGGTCCCGCTCCCTGGGTAGTACCCCATTGACGTGGCGGCGCCGCGATTTCCTTCGAGGCATTTCTGTGTCGAGATCGATAATCTCTCTTCGGAATCGGTCAGCACAACGGAGCGCCCGATGACGGCGACACGCAGGTCGATCATTGTCCCGCCGTTGGCGGCGGCGGGACTCGCGGCATTCAGCGAATCCGGCGTGCGGACACGTCTCGACCGACTGCTCTCGTGGCGGCTCCCGGGACTCCGACGAGCCATTCGGCCCGGCCGCATCGCCATCCTCCGCCTGTACGGGCCGATTGGCGGCGCCGGACGCACGGCCGAGTGGATCGACCTCGCGCGGCGCCTCCGCGAGTCGAGGCGCGTCCCAGCGGTCGTTCTTGACATCGACTCCCCGGGTGGGTCGGCGGGGGCATCCGACGATCTGTTCCTCGCACTCGAGCGGCTCGCCGCAAAGAAGCCGCTCGTCGCGGCGATCCGCGGGACGGGGGCGTCCGGCGCGTACCTGGCCGCGCTCGCGGCGCAGCGGATCGTCGCTAACCCGACCGCTATCGTCGGATCGATTGGCGTCATCAACGTTGCACCGAGGCTGCCACGCCTCCTCGAGCGCATCGGGGTGGGCGTGTCGGAGCACACGGCGGGACGACTCAAGGGGATGGGCGCTCCGTGGCGCGACGAATCGGCACCGGAGGCTGAGAAGGAGCAGGCGATCGTGGATGCCATCTACGCCTCGTTCGTCGGCCGCGTGTCTGAGGCTCGAAAGCTGAGCCGCCAGCGCGTAGTGGAGCTGGCCACCGGCGAGGTCTGGCTCGGGCACGCCGCGGTCGAGTTGGGACTCGTCGATGAGATCGGCGATCTGGAACGCGCCGTCGAGATCGCAGCGCAGCTGGCCGCGGTGCCGGCCAGGGCCGCACCCGTTCGGATCCGCCGCCCACTGCTCGGGCGCATGATCGACCGGTTTGCGGCGCGCGTCGCACGTTCGCTGGTCGAGGAGATCGAGACCCTGCTCGGGGATCGCTTCCGGACCTAACGGCATAGCTGATGGGCGGACCCGTGGGTGTCGATACCGGCCGTTGGTGGCATGCCCCGGGGAGAACAGTCAGCTCAAGTTCAGCGGGACCGCGGGCATTCCCGCGGAGTCATGTGTGCGCGTTTCGAACTATGGCCGACTATGAACTGCTTGGTTGCAGGTTCGTTCTGTCCCGGGGGGCCGGCCCGCGACGGCGTATCGGTTAACTGCGCGACGTCGCTGATCCGGTCCTTGAGGAACGAGGGCAAATTACGTGGCGGATGCCGAAAGCTAGTCGCCAAAACTGCTCGCGTGACGTTGGTAGAGGAGGCTTGGCGTCGAATTAGCTCGAGTGTTGCGGGCGCCCATCCTCGCTCGCGGACGCGACCGGAGCGACCAATTGCCGGCCAGCTGGACGGCTGCCGCTCGGCCGGGGACCGACGAGATACCAGGTTTCCATGTCGCCTTTGCCCTTGATCGCGACGGTCCCCCTGGGCTCGCATTCGAAGTCGTTCCTGAGGAGTTCGTATGTCGCCCGGGTGATCTGGATGCGCCCCGGCGTCCCGTGCGACTCCATCCGGCTCGCGGTATTGACCGCGTCGCCCCACAGGTCGTAGAGGAAGCGCTTGCGACCGATCACGCCCGCGACGACAGGCCCCGAGTTGATGCCCACTCGCAGCTCGAGGCCGAGGTATCCCACGGCGCCGTTCGCGCGCATCGCGTCGAGCATGTCAAGTGCCATCGACGCAAGGGCGCGGGCGTGATCGGGTCGCGGAGATGGCACGCCCGCCGCGACCATGTAGCAGTCGCCAATCGTCTTGATCTTCTCGAGCCCGTACCGCTCGACCAGGGTGTCGAAGTGGGTGAAGAGGTGGTCGAGCATGCCGACCACCTCGGCCGGTGGCTGATGCTCCGCGCGTGGGGTGAAATCGACCACATCGGCGAAAAGGATCGACGCGGCGCTGAACTGGTCCGCGATGGTCTCAGGATGCGCCTTCAGCTTTTCGGCGATCGAGCTGGGCAGGATGTTCAGGAGCAGGTCCTCAGCCTGCTCCTGGGCCGTGCGGAGCGCCACCAACGCGTCCTGCCGCTGTTTAGCGAAGAGGGCCAAGAGCGTAAAGACCATCGTGCCGCCGACCGCGACGTTGAGTGCGAGCATCGTGCTGGTGAACCATGTCGGCAGGGACGAGACGCTCCCGACCACCTGACCGATGGCGCCCGAGGCCAGAAATACGGCCAGGAAGGCGACATACCAGCGGATCGCAGCCCGCACCCCGCCAAAGACAAGTGCCCCCATTGGGGCCAGGATCCCCCACAGCCCTACGCCACCGGCCGCGAGAAAGCCGCCCAGGGGAATCATCGACAGCGTCGGCGCGAGCACGATGTCCAGAAGCGCCACGCGCAGCAGGAAGGCGAAGTCTCGAGTGCGCGCGAAGACAGCGATCGCTCCTAGAAGGACCGCGAAGTACACGAGCGGCACGTATCCGACCGGGGAACCGAAGGCGAGATAGAGCCCTCCCCACACGAGGGATATGGGGAGGATCAGGACCGAAATGAGCACCAGGAGAGCCTTGCGCTGGCGCGTCTCTACGTCGTCGTGAGGATCGGCCCCGACCTGCGCAAGCCGTCCCAGCGCAGCTTCAAGCAGGCGGCGGACGGAGGTCACTTGGCGAGGATACAGCGGCCCTCAACCGCTGGCGCGGCCCACGCCATATCGGTACTAGGTGATAACCAATCCGCGAGCGCACAGGGACGCCAGCATGACCTTGGAGATCATGACGATGGGCGCCGCGGCACAGGCCACCGTCTCGCTACCGGCCGGCTGCTGGGTGAGGCTCAACAACTCGAGGCGAGGATCCTGCCGTGTCCAGCATCGCCGGTCAGCATCGATCCTGCCTCGGGCGTGACGATGCCGCCTCGCGGGCAATGGGTTGAAGTGGTGGCCCACCTGGACGACCCGGCCGCACGCGACTGCGCCCCGGCCACTGGCGGAGATGAAGATCCGGTCAGGGTCGTGCTGACCTGCCGCAGCGAGCTCGTCGCTGATTCAGCACAGCCGATCGCTGGACCTTACTGATCGGACTCGGTGGCTGAGTTGTCCGAGCTCAGCGCCGTGACCGCTCGGCGCGCACCTACGGCCGATCGACTTCCCGCCGACCCTGCACGGGCTGCCTCGTAGTACGCGAAGGTACCCTGCGATGTCGCCCGACCTACATCGGGTGCAGGAGGTAACCGAGAGCGAAGGCGATGAGCCCCATCGCGGCGGCGACGATGCCGATACGGCGGGAGAAGATCCCGCCCTTGGTGGTACGGGTGGTCACGATTGCAAGCCTCTTTCGACGTCGCGGCTCCGTGGTGTTCGGCGCGGCCTCTGCCACGCAGACCCCCGGGGGTTAATGTCCGCCACCCTAGTACGGAAGTACTGGCCCTGCCCAGTACCTCGGGAAGTTCCGCGGTAGGGTCCGGTGAGGTCCGGTTCGGATGGTGCGGGTTTGGTTGTTGCACGATCGCACCGCATTCGCGATGTCATTGAGCCTATCCGGAGCCCTGATCGCGCCCTAGGACCATCCGCGCGCTGGCTCACTTACCAGCCACTCGGCAGACCTGAAGGGCATTGCCGATGGACAAGGTGGGGACCGCTGTGGCGCGTCGTAGCATGGCGGCCTCATGAGCGACAGGGACGCGGCGCCGACGTCTGCCGCCAACAGCAGCGCTCCTGCGTTATCGGTCCATCATCTGTCGAAACGATTCGGCGACCGCATCGCATTCGACGATGTCTCATTTGAGGTCGGACAGGGCGAGGTGTTCGGGTTTCTCGGTCCCAACGGAGCCGGGAAGACGACGACCGTGCGGACGCTCGGAACTCTCATTACACCGACCTCGGGCTCGGCAGCGGTCGAAGGAATCGAGCTCAGACCCGAGAACGGAGTGGAGATCCGCCGGCGGATCGCAATCATGCCGGAGTCGCCGGGCCTGTATCTCCGCCTGAGCGTGATCGAGAACCTCGAGTGTTTCGCTGAGCTCTACGAGGTGCCCAACCCGAGCGATCGGATCGATCAAGCCCTGAGTGCCGTCAACCTCGCCGACCGGGCCCCTGATGCCTGCGGCACCTTGTCCAAGGGTCTCCGCCAACGGGTCGCGCTGGCGAGAGCGCTGCTCAGCGATCCGCACGTGTTGTTCCTCGACGAGCCGACGTCCGGGCTCGATCCGGTCGCCGCTCGCGATGTCCACGAGCTCATCGACGAGCTCCGCCAGCGCGGCGTCACGATCTTCCTCACAACGCACCGCCTCGAGGAGGCCGAACGCCTCTGCGACCGCGTCGCCATCCTGAACACCACTCTACTGAGGATCGGCCGACCCAACGAGCTGCGCGAGCAGCTATTCGCCAAGACCCTCGCCGTCAGGACCCTCCTACCGGTGTCCGAGCCGGGGAGCGTCTTTGCCGACCTTCCTGCGGTCGAGGGCTGGCATCAGGACGGCCCCGCCGCCTATGTTCTCGCCGTGTCCAAATCGGAAATCGCTGCACCAGCCGTCATCCGGGCTCTCGTGTCCGCCGGAGCCGACGTGTTGTCGGTCAGCGAGTCGCACCACTCCCTCGAGGACGTCTATCTCGAGTTGATCGACGAGGACAGCGAGGCAGGCCGGAGATGGGCATGAGCGGGAGGCGCGTTACGGCCATCTTTCGGAAGGAGCTCCGGGAGTACCGGCGCAACCGCTCGATCGTCGCGACAATGGCCGTGATACCGCTGATTTTCATACTGTTCCCATTGATCGAGATCATCGCCAGGCCTGCGTCGGCAGCGAGCGGGCTCCTGCAAGGGGACCCGCTGGCGTACTTGCTGGGCATCCCGGCGATCGTGCCGGCTGTGGTCGCCGCCTACTCGGTCGTCGGCGAGCGTCAGCAGGACACCCTCGAGTCGGTGCTCACCACGCCGATTCGTCGCGAAGAATTCCTGCTTGGTAAGGCCCTGGCGGCGCTGGTCCCGTCGCTTGCGGTCGCATATGTGGTCTATCTTTTCTTTCTCGTATGCGTCGAGCTCTTCGCACGTCCGGCCGTGGCGTCCGCGGCCATCCAGGGCCCGGAGCTGCTCGCCCAGCTGCTTTTCACGCCGCTCCTCGCCGGCTGGTCGATCTGGATCGGCATCGCCATCTCCACCCGAGCGAGCGAGGTCCGTGTCGCACAGCAGCTCGGCATGCTCGCGAGCCTCCCGTCCGTCGTGGTGACGACGCTTATCGCATTCAACGTGATCCACCCGACGCTCGCCCTTGCCATCGGCCTCGGGGCCGTGCTGCTAGTCCTCGACGGGCTCGGCTGGCGGATCGTGTCGACGATGTTCGACCGCGAACGGCTCATTACCGGCACCAGGTGATGTCGACCGCTGCGGTGATCGGTAGCGCGAAGGCGGTGAGGATACGGACCGCTTTCATGGGAGCGGCGACACAGATAGGGTAGAGCGATGCCGGAGGATTGCGTGCTGTGCCGCGGCGCGGAGGGAGACGCTGAGCTCGATGTGGTCGAGGTCTGGCGCGACGACCTGTGGCGGCTGACGATGGCGCGTCACGGACCCTCCGTTGGCTTTGGGTATCTCGAGCCCATCCGCCACATCCCGTATCTTGCCGACCTTGACGGCCCGGAGGCAGAGACATTGGGCTCGACCATCGCCCGAGCCTCCCGAGCCCTGCGTGCGGCCAGCGGCGCTCCGCTGGTGTACGCCTACGTCTTCGGCGGGGGCGTTCCGCATCTGCATATCCACCTCGCGCCGAACCGTCCCGAGGGCGTTCTCAGCACACAGCTGATCGAAGGGCCGGTGGAGCAGCGGCCCCTGCCCTCCGGAGCCACCGAGCTCATCAGCCGCGACCACCCCGACCTGCCCGAAGCAGAGCTTGCCTCCGTAATTGAGCGTGCTCGCCAGGCGATGACGCGCGAAAGCGGCTGATCGCCGGGGCGCCCCGGAATCCTTCCTATAGGTCGATCGTGTGCGTGCCCGCATAGTCACGACACGCGTAGCCAAGGGCGCTGACGCGTTCACCTTCTGAGCGACATCGGTTGATCGCCATGGGGGAAGTTCCTGAGTCCCCGTACTCGACAAGCCAAGCACCGGCTGCCCCTCTAGGATGCCGCTGTGCC
>Ga0070708_100000032_pt1 | contig 93266 bp, 110 predicted proteins | sample KBSK5503metaG_FD_65469 | JGI IMG/M metagenome (GOLD analysis project Ga0070708, IMG submission 65469) | Corn, switchgrass and miscanthus rhizosphere microbial communities from Kellogg Biological Station, Michigan, USA - KBS K5-50-3 metaG | ecosystem: Host-associated > Plants > Roots >... | reverse complement strand
TCGGTATGGAAGACAGAAGCGAAGAGCAGATCATCAGCCGCCTGTTCGATCTGGAGAACGACGGCCAGGCGGCGCAACGAGCCGAGCTGACCGGCGAACGCTTCATCTCGCTGATCCAGGATCCCGTCAACGGACTCGGATACGTCTTCCAGCACGGTCTCGACGATACCGAGGGCGCCGAGGTGCCGGTCGGAACGGAATTCTGGGAGTACCCGACGTGGGACGAGGCCGAGCGGGCCTATGCGCAGCTGGTCGCTGAAGACAGGCAAGCGGGAGAGGTGGTGGAGACCGATTCGGAGGAAGGCTTGGGCGACTCGGATGCCGACGGAGCCGAGGTTCGCGATCGTTACTCCGCAAGCGACGAGGATCCCCTCATCGGAGACGGAGATGACCAGGTGGGTGAGGAAACCGACCAGGTCTCCTGAGGTGAGCGTGCGACCGCCCTCCGAGGATGACGCCTAGGACTTCATCCCTTACGAATGACCAGAGGGCAATCGCGAGGTGATTCTACCGGCCCCGTTCTCACCGTGCCTATGACGCATTGCCGGTTGCCAGGCTACTGGCGATCGGCTGGAATCACGAATGCCCGGACCTGGTCGCCGAAGGTCCTGGTATCGATCGGCTTGGAGATGTATCCGCTGCAACCGGCGGCGAGCGCCAGCTCCCGGTCGCCCGACATCGCATGGGCCGTCAGCGCCACGATGGGGATGGTGACCGTTGCGGGGTCCGCTTTGAGCTGGCGGGTGAGTGAGAGGCCATCCTGTCCCGGCATCTGCACGTCCATCAGGATCAGGTCCGGCCGGCGAGCGTGCAAGCGCTCCAGAACCTCTTTGGATGAGCTCGCGGAATCGACTTGAAAGCCATCGAGCTGAAGCACCGCGCAAGTGAGCAACAGGCCGGCGTCGTTGTCGTCAACGACAAGGATGAGTGAGGACTCGCTCATGCTTCGACCGGCGGCTTGTTCAGGACCACCTGCAACTGGTCAACCAAATCGACGGCGCCGGTAGATCCACGCTTGAGGATGGCGGCCACGTGGCCATCGAGCTTGCCGATATCGGCATTGGTCAGGTGCTTGGCGGTGAGGACCATGATCGGGATCGACCTGGTCGCTTCGTGCCCACTCAGGGCCTTGACCACCTCGAAGCCGTTGACCTCTGGCATCAGGAGATCGAGCATCACGACATCGGGAATGCGCGACCTGGCCAGGTCGATGGCCTCTTGCCCGCCGGTTGCGAGTGTGACCTTGAAGCCGGCCGGCTCCAGCACATGCTTCAGCCAGTCGCGGTTGGCGGCTTCGTCGTCGACGACCAGAACGCAGGCCTGCCGTCCACCGGCCCTCTGTTTGAAGTTGAAGTTGCTCAATCGGTTGACGAGGTCCTTGGCGTCGACGGGCTTGACAAAGTAGTCGAGTGCGCCCAAAGCCGTCCCCAGCTCCGGGTTGTCAACGACGCTCACCACGAGGACCGGGATGTCGCTTGTCATCTCGTCCTGCTTGAGGCGCGTCAGGACCTCCCACCCATCTACGTCCGGAAGCAGGATGTCCAGGGTGATGGCCGCGGGCTTGTGCTCTTTCGCCATGGTCACCACCTCCGCGCCGGTGCGAGCGACTTCCGTGCGGAACCCGGCGCGCTCGATCTGGCGCGTGAGCAACTCAGCTGCGACAGGGTCATCCTCGACGACGATGACCAGCGGTCGCGAGACATCGCCGGACGCATTTACGACCTTGCCGTTGGTGGCCCTGGACACGCGATCGGGACTGCGCGCTTCAACGGGAAGGTCGATTGTGAAGAGGCTCCCCTTTCCAAGCTCGCTCTGCACGCGGACGTCGCCACCATGAAGGACGGCGAAGCTCCGGGTCAGCGCCAGCCCTAGCCCGGTGCCCTGCTGCCTGCGGTTGACGCCCGAGTCGACCTGTTGGAACTCTTTGAACAGGCGCTGAAGGTCTTCCTCTGCAATCCCGACACCGTCATCGGAAACTGCGATCTCCATGCGATCGACGACTCGCATGGCCTTGATCCCCACCTTTCCACCCTCGGAAGTGAATTTGATCGCATTGGAGACCAGGTTCAGGATCATCTGCCGCAGCTTGCCTTCATCGGCAAGGATCTGACCGGCGCCCGCGGCCTCGAACTCGAGGTGGATCTGCTTCGCCTTGGCCAGAGGTTCCACGGTGCTTGCCACCTGGCCGACGACATCGGCGACTAAAACCACCTGGAGGCGCAGCTCCATCTGGCCGGCTTCGATCTTCGAGAGATCGAGGATGTCGTTGATGAGCCCGAGCAGGTGCTTGCCGCTCGAGTGGATCTGCTCCAGGAATCTCTTCCGGGTCTCGTCGGGAAAGTGACCGTCCGTGGAATCGATGAGCAGCTCGGAGAAGCCCAGGATCGCGTTCAGCGGCGTTCGCAGCTCGTGGCTCATGTTGGCCAGGAAGACGGTCTTGTGGCGGTTGGCATCCAGCAGCTCTGCGTTGGTCTCTTTGAGCCGCTCGAGCAGTCGCGCTCTGTCCACCGCTGTGGCGACCGCGGTCATGAACTGCTGCACGCGGCTCAACTCGTCGCCGCCAAAGGCCGGAGTGAACGGTCCCGCGACCACCACGAGGTGCCCCTCCGGGCCTGCGGCCGCAATTGGAAGCACAAATAGCGTCCGGTCCACGCCGCCGATCTCAAACCGGGTGATACCCTCGCTCAGCTCAGGGACGCGCTTTTCGAGGTCGCTCAGCTGGTTTGGATCGAGGCCCCTCGCTGCCAACCGCTCCCCTTTGCCGTCGAAGGCAACCGCAGCGGCCCCGCCGACCAGGCGCAAGGCCCATTCGAGAGCTCGATCCGCCAGCGCGACCGGATCCTCGCCCAGCAGCTGGTCCTGCATGAATACCCGAAGACCTTCCTCTTCGGAGGAGCGCCACTGCCGGCGAAGCCAGGACGGCGGCGAAAAGCTGACATATAGGAGCGGGACGATGAGAAGGGCGGCAAGCTGGATCAGGATCTGCTCCACCGGATTGGAGGCGAAGGCGCTGGCGCCGATGGCAAACAGCAGGATGGCAACCAGGCCGCCGAAGCCGAAGCTCAGCGACCGCAGACGCCATGCCTGGACCGCGGGCAGGTGTCGAGCGACGAGCCAGAAACGGACGATCGGCTCGATGATCGTCGCCGTCCAGGCGACAAGGAGCACGATGACGGCCGCGGTCTCAAGTCTCAGAGGAGCCGCGTTGACGGCGACCAGGGCCTGGGTCCCAAGGAAGCCAGCGGTTGCAACCGCGAGCGCGACGACGGCTGCCGCGTGCCAGATCCGCGGCAGTGGGATCAAAGAACCACGAAAGCGCAGCAGCGCATAGCCAGAGCCGATGAATGCAATCAGACTGATCTGCGGAAGAAGGGGAGGCGCATAGGCGGGAGGAATGCGACCGAGTGCCGAAACCAGCGACAACAGCACAATCGCCAGGGCGAGGAATCCTAGCGAGCGATCCTTGCGTCTTGCCCAGCCCACCGCGGTGGCGATGCCGAGGAGGACGAAGGCGATCGCGCCGGCGTTCTGCAGGTACGGCACGACGTCTTTCAATGTCAGAGACCCTCAATCTTTCGGCCTGGGCGCATGGAAATCGCCAGCAGCGCGAATGGCCCGGCAGCCCTCAATGCGCATGGGATGTAGCCCCCGGGATCTGCATGCCGAGACCAGGCAGATGAGACAGATGGTGGACCTGAGGGGAATCGAACCCCTGACCTCCTGACTGCCAGGCACAGGGATGACCGTCCACCAGAGTCCACCAGTTTCGTTTTCGGTTCAGATCTGACACCACTGGTAGTCGATTAGTCCACCGGAGTCCACCGAAGTCCGTTGGATAAGGTGTCAAACCGGCTGCGCCTGAGTGTTCTCCATCGGCGAGCGGAACCCACCAGGGCTCGTTACAACGGCCCGGCCCCTGCTCAAAGAGATCGTGCCCCTAAGAACGTTATGATCCGATTGGAGAACGCAGACCGAACACTTTGACGCTGGCCACGAGGCCTTTCTTGACAAATATGCTCGCTGGGACCGCCTGGCCGCCTCTGTCGCCAGCGAAACCGAGGAGCCCGACCTCTCGGCTGCTCAACGAGCCGATGCTCTTAAGGCAATCGCCTTCTTGCGGGCCCAATTTGGTCAACTTTGGCTCCGGCAAGTCTAGTTAGGCGCCAGCGTGCTCGGGACAGACCACCTTGCTTTCGTTGTGAGCCCATGCATGACAGATGCTGACCATTGAGACATCGCAACTGGTGCTCCTTCCGTGGACCGACGAGTACAGCCAGGAGCTAGCCCGAATCTATGCCGATCCGGAAGTGATCCTTCACACAACCTACCGACGACCGCTCTCGCGCAACGAGTCAATGGAGGTCTCCGCCCGGAGCAGTCTGCTATGGCAGGACTACGGCTTCGGACCGTGGGCCGCGATCGAGAAGGTCAGTGGGAAGTGGGTTGGCCGGATCGGCCTGAACCTTCTTGCTGACTGGCCCCTGGAGGACAAGTGGGAGGTCGGGTGGCTGCTCGATCGGACGTATTGGGGTCGGGGACTCGCCACAGAAGGCGGCCAGGCCGGGCTTCGGTTTGGATTTGAGGCCGCGAAACTGGAGCGCATCATCAGCGTGACGGTTCCGGACAACATTCGCTCTCGGCGAGTGATGGAGAAATGCGGGCTGACCTATCAGGGAAAGCTTTCCTGGAGAGAGTCCGGCGTGGTTTGGTATGCGATTGGTCGCACCACCTGGACCGAGATCGCAGCGGAGCTAACCGGATAACCACAGGGCGGCATTATCGACAGCAACTCCAACCTTGCACCGGATCGCATCGCCCAAGCGTTAGCCGTGAGATAGGACCTGTCGATCACGCCAGATCGTGATTATTCGATCTCAGGGCAATGCGGCTTTGTCTCCCGCCCGCCTCACGGCCGTCAGGCAGGTCCTGGCACCCGTTCCAGGCGACGCACCCACCACGCCTGCCACGGCGTCTCGGCGGCCCTCGAGTCGTACTGCTGCCTCACCCAGCCGATTGCTGCATTCGCGGGCATGCCGTCGAGCACCGCCAACGCGGCGAGTGCCGTTCCCGTTCTTCCTCGACCACTGCTGCACGCCACCTCGACGATTTCACCGTCCCGGGCGCGCTGCAAGGCCTCCCTCAACGCATCCAGAGCATCCAACCTGTCTCTCGGAACCCAGAAGTCGGGCCAGGCGATCCGCCGATGCGGCCACGGCGGCGTCGGCCCCTCAGCCAACGCCAACAGAAAGTCCGCGCGCTCATGAGGAATCTCATCGAGCTTCCGACCGCGCACCCGGGCGCCCGAAGGCAACACCACAGTCCTGCTCATTCGAGCATCATCGAGCAAGGTTGGAAGATTCGGGTGTTAGGCGCTCATTGGTGCCAAACACCGCTTGCGTCGGTCCAGTTCACGTCCAAGGGCACGTTGTAGACCCCTGATCGAGTAAGTGGCGCCGGCCCGGTTCGGTTTCAGGCGTAGTCACCCTACGGCGATCCGTTCGCGGGTCGTGACGTTTAACCGAACTGGACTCCTGCGCATGAATCACTTCTTTTCAAAGGCGGCCGATAGCGTGCCCACGACCAAGGCCACGAGAATCGCGACGATGGAGCCGAACAAAGAAGGTTTGACTGCCATCAGAAAGACGAGCCCGACGAGGACCGCCAGAGAGGCGCGGAGGGCGATTGTCAGGACCTGATCAGAGAGGAGCCTCCGCAGAGCGAGCGGGACATCGCCAGCTGCCTCATCAGTCGCAGCGCGCGTGATGGCATGCAGGCGCGGATTGATGACTAACGGTCCAACCGGTGCTAGGAGTAGGAAGGTGGCGACGGCAACATCAACCCACCCCGATCGCCAATCACCCGTGTAGCGCGCCATATCCAGCCCAGTTACGGCGATCAGGAGAACCCCGGCGACCGCGATCACATCAATCGCCGAGATGTGCTCGAATCCGACTCGTCGGCCAAACGTCAGAGCGCTGGCAATCGCCCTCACATCCTCGATTCGGGTTGCCCGGCGGAGTGCAATGGTGCCGAGAACCAGGGTTCCATAGGCGACAAACACAGCGATCACTCCGGCTATGTGGAGAAACAGCTCGACGGGATTCGGGTCCAACTCAGCCTGTAAGCGATCGCAATCGGGTCACCGATCGTTCGTTGCAATCTCAACGAAGCCGCCGCTCCCATCGACAGTGACCCACTGGCCATCGGTGAGGCGCGCAGTGGCATCGCCGGTGGCAACCACGGCGGGAATCCCATACTCGCGGGCTACGAGCGAGGCATGCGCGGCCAGGCTGCCTCCGTCGGTCACGATTGCTGATGCTCGCCCAAACAACGGAGTCCAGGCCGGCGCAGTCATCTGGGCGACGAGCACCTCGTCCTGTTGAAACTTGTCGAACTCGGAGGGACCACGTATGACTCGGACCCGACCTGAAGCGCGCCCGGGGCTGGCGGGTTCTCCTCGCAGGGAGCCTTCGGGCGCAACCCGCTCGGCGCGCACCACATCCAGCGAGCCGAGCAGTCGCTCGAGAAGCTTCGGCATCGTACCCAGTGCTAACGGTGGGGCAAGGCGTCGATAACGTTCCCATTGATCGCGCCGCATCCGAACCGTTGTCGACAGCGATTCGGTGACACTGCGAGTAGCGGCTGCGACGAGCTCGGTGCGTGTCAGGAAGAACGCGTCGTCCGCCCGATCAATGCCACCACTCGTTGTTGCCGCCGTCCCAAGCCGGAGCACGCCCTCACGCATCACCGGCCAGCCGAGCGTCAGCAGGCTCGCCTGCTCTTCTCGCAGCCGTGCGTATCGCTGGGCGAGCTCGAGTAAGACGTCGAACTGCTGGAGCAGCTCAGGCCTGTCCTCCAAAGCCTGCCGGCACGCCGCTTCCGCTGCTTCCCGGCGTTTGATCAGCTCTGGGCGCCTCTCCATCTGATCGGCCGGGCCAGAACGACCCGACTCACCGAGTGTCGGCCAGTACCAGTCCGCACTCAGCACGGCATGATCCAGCGCCGCCGGCTCCGACGGGGAAAGTCCGGCGAGCAAGACTCGGACGTCGATTTCAACTTGATGGGCCAGGTGCTCGCGATAGAATCGCCCAAGCGCGACCTCGATCTTCCAGGCGCTGCCGCCGCCGATCGCCAGCGCCCAAAGCTGTTCGCCCGCGGCCTCCCCCATTCGATCAACGATCGCGACGACCTCGGCCACCGACGCCGATTCGAGCCCCAATGCGGACTCCTCAACGAGCCCGTGGTAGCGAGGGAGTGTCTGCTCTCGCCAGCGCCGCACGGCGCCCGAAAAGTAGCGCCGTTCCGCCAGCTCCGGGTCTCCGGTCTGTTTGACGATGGAGCTGATGAACCGATACATCGATATGGGACGCGAGAGGACGGCTTGGAGCAAGTTGCGCAACCGAAGATCTGGTTCCGGCGTCGAGTAGAACCAACCGTTGACGATCGCGTAGCGGAGTCCAGTCGTGAGCCCTGAGTCGGCATGGGTTCCGCGGCCGAAGCCGCGGCTGATCAGTTTCAGCAACCAATCTTCAAACAGCGGTGTCACGGGCTCCGGCAGCCACTCGCCAAGCCGCAGGTTGCGTATCCAGTAGCTCGGGCCAGGCGGATGGAGCCCGATCACGCGTGGTGCGATCCAGTCGACCGGCGAAGGCAACGCCGTCATCGGACGCGACTGCAACAAATAAAGCTCGCCGCCGGCGAACGCCCATTCGACGTCCTGAGGACGACCAAAGTGGGCGGCCGCGGTGACCGCCACTTCGGCCACTGCGACTGCCTGGTCTGCTGTGATTGCGTCCTCGGAGGATCGCCGGCGCTGCGCCTTGCCTTCGCGCACGACCCATTCATCGGCCTGGGCCTCGCCGGAGACCAGGCGCTCGCCGAGACCGCGAACCGCACTGATCGAGACCTCGGACCGATCACCGGTCAATGGGTTGGCACTGAAGGCCACGCCCGCCGACTCGGCAGGGACCATGCGCTGGACGAGTACCGCGATTTCAAGCGCAGCCTCCCGCGCACGGTTGGCTTTGTAACTCGCCACTCTCGCGCTGGAGGCCGACTTGCGGCAATCGCGGATCGCCATGCGGATGTGCTCGAGATCATGCACGTTCAGGAAGGTCTCGTATTGCCCGGCGAACGAGGCTTCGGCGAGGTCCTCGGCCATCGCCGATGAACGGACGGCAACCGGTCCACCACCGAGAGCGTTTAACGCATCAGCGAGGTCCGCACCTGGCTCGCCCAATACGACGAAGCCGTCCGGAACCTTGAAGCCGGCCTTCTTAAGCTCGGCGAGGTTGGCTGCTTTGCCGCCGACCCGAGGTGTGTCGCTCACACCTATCTTATTCAGCCAAACGAGCGCGCCAACGGTGCCGGTGTCTGCCTGACCGCTGGTCATCTCTCTGCGCCAGGTGCCGTGCCTACGCCGTCGACGAAGATTTGGACCATCTCGGCAACCTTTTGTCGCGACGGCAGGCTTGGTTCCGGGGCAAGCAGCCCGTCGCGGAGAATGAACATCATCAGCAGGCCGGCGAACGCCCTTGCCGCCGTCCTGACGTCCACCCAACTCCCGATCAAACCGGCCGACCGCCCTCTCTCGAGCGCGGCGATGAAGGTCGCGCCGCCCACCGCCGGCAGCGTGCTACGGAACGATTCGGTCAGTTCGGGAAAGCGGCTTCCCTCGGCGATGACGACGCGTAGGAGCGCGAGCTGTCGTGGTTCGAGAACGCGAGTGAGGTAATCCTGGCTCAGGCTCGTAAGCAGGCTTTTGAAGTTAGCTCTCGTCTGGAGACGGGTTCCGCTTGGTCGGACACTGACCAGCGGCCCCGGTTTGGCGATGAGTTGCCCCAGCACGTCAGCGAATAATTCGGCTTTGGTTGCGTAGTAGCGGTAAAGCGTCTGCTTAGAGACACCGGCGGCGGCGGTGACCGCATCCATGCTTGTCTCGCCGAACCCCTTGTCAAGGAACTGCTGCTCCGCGGCCGCGCGAATCTGAGAGCGTTTGGCCTCCTGCCGGCGCTGCAATGCAATCATACTGTACCGTACAGTTTGATCCGGTGGGGTGTGAAAGTCAATTCGTCTCGAAGGTTCGCTATAGTGGCCGATTCCTTCTACAACCGGGATATATCCCTTTCCGCTGCAAAGTGATGATTGTTTCGCCAGGCTGAATGGATGTACAAAGGATGTACCAAAGGCTGTACGGGCTAAGGCCCTCCTGGAGACTGGGTTAGTTTCGAATTTACAATTGGCTCCGGACCAGGGATTCGAACCCTGAACCTTGCGGTTAACAGATCCCTGCGCGCAGTTCAGAAATGTCGGCTCGAATTCGCTGAGTGTCGCCGAGTATCGCGGTTTGCCATGGTTTATTGCCGGGGTTGCTGTACGAACCAGCCTCCAGGCGGCCTTCCCACAAACGGCCCCTCCCCCGAACCTACATACCTATATATGCGGACGAGGGGAACTGCTGGGCGGGCGCCTGGGCCCTCCTAAGGCTCAGCCAGCCAATTCATCGCATCCGCCACCGAGTCGAAAGTGCGCGATTGCAGTTGCTCGCCCGTGTTGCGCCGCCCTTTGAACATCTCCTCGATTGCCATCTTGCTCAACCCGTGCGGCGCAATTACTACCGCAATCCTCTTGATGCCGGCCTTGATTGCGAGCGGCGCCCACGTGTACCGAACCCAACGCTGATCCTCGTCGCTGACCAACTCGAGGTTTCTGGTGTCGTTGACGAAGTTCAAAGCGTTCTTCTCTCGCCCCACCTCAAGCGCTTTCATCAGGGCCCTTTGGAACTCCATGCTGGTTGCGAAGGCCTTCCACTCAGCGAACACGCATCGGTGCTCGCTATCCCAGCGCAGGAGTAACCAGGACTCGTCGACGTAAATATCGTCCGTCGGCGATGGATTCACATCGATGCTGAAGTTACACCCAAGTGTGCTTGCCGCGACCATCGCTTCGCGTAGCTTATCGGCCCATTCAACCTTGACCCATCCAGACCGGAAAGATTCGCGAGGCCGTGGCTTATGCTTGCAGAGTTCGGTGCGCCTTAACCAGTCGCTTTACGTGACCCACTCTTAGGTCGGGCGCTCGATCGTGACCGACAGCTTCAGCCTGACGTCGGTCCCCGGTTTCAACGATCTCCCTGGCGCGCTGGTCGCCTACGACGATCACGGCCGAGTTACGCGAGCCAACCATGCTGCGCTCGAGATGCTCGGCATTGCCTCCGAGCAAGACATCGTCGGTTCCCTGGCGGTCGACGCCGGGTGGCATCGCACTGACACGGCGGGCTGGCCGGATCTCGAGAACCTCCACCCCGTGGTCGCAGCGATCGAGACAGGACAGCCTCAGCTCCGCATCGTAAACCGCTTCAACCGGCCCGACGGGTCGGAAGCATGGATCCAAGTTGACGCGATCCCGGTGATCGGCGACGCCGGCGATGTGACAGGGGTCTTGGCCAATTTGACCGACGTCAGCAAAATACTGACGGACTCACGACTTGCACGTGCCCGCTATGGGGACGATGCGCTCGCGGAGGTCACCACTCAACTTGCCGGCGCCAGGCTCGATCCCGCAGCCATTCTCACGACGGTGACTGGCACCCTGAGCAGGCTTCGGTCAGGGACGTGGGTGGCCTCCTTAATCAACAAAGATCCGCGCACCGTACGAGTGGTGGCCGCGAACGATGCCGATCCGTTGGTCGCCCGCTATATCGAGGATATGCACCTTTCGCCGAGCTCGCCGACGTTCACCATTGCCACTCAGGTGATCGAAACGGGCGAGCCGGTACTCATACCAACCGTGCCCTACGACGAGTTTGTGGCCATGCTCAGGGACGACGTCCGCGAATACCTCAGCAATAACCAGCCGCCGGTGAGCAGCCCGGTCAGATACCTGGGCGTGCTGGTGGTGCCGATGAGGGCCAGGGGTGCGACGGTGGGCACACTTGGCGTCTTTGAGCGCCGGTCGTCGAATCCACTGACGGAACATGACGTCCGCTGGCTGCAGGCGATCGCCGACCGAGCGGGCCTGGCCGCGGAGAACGCGCAGCTATACGTTGATGCCGTCAGCCGGTTGGAGCGGCTGTCCGCCCTGCGCAACGTCGGCCTTGCCATCACCGGGAGCCCAGACCTCCGACTGACGCTGCGGGTGATCCTCGACCAGGTTGCGGCCGGGCTGGGGGTCGATGCCGCGGACATTCTGATGCTCGATGAGAAGGATGCGATGCTGGGGCTGGTCGCGAGCACTGGATTCCAATCGACGTCTATCCCGGACTACCGCCTGCCCGTCGACGAGAGTCTCCCCGGCCGCGCCATGCTCGGCCAGCGCATCGAGACCGTCACGGCGCTGGGGGCCTTCACCCAGTTTCGCCGACGTTCGCTCTTCGCGCGGGAGGGCTTTCGATCCTACGGCGCGGTGCCTCTGATCGCGCGTGGAAAGCTGGCGGGGGTGCTCGAGGTCTTTCATCGCAGCCAGCTGCAGCCCGACCAGGAGTGGCAGGAGTTCTTCGAGGCGCTGGGCAGCGAGGCTGCTATAGCCATCGACAACGCCGGCATGTATGACCAGCTGCGGAAGACCGGACCGGCAACGGCGACGAAAGCCCCCGCCCCTACCCTGACGAAGCTGGAGAACGAGATCCTTGCCCTGCTGGTCGAGGGAGACTCGAACCGGGACATAGCGGCCAAGGTGCACCTGAGCCAGAACACGATCAAGTTCCACGTCCGTCAGCTGCTGCAAAAGCTGGATGTCGGCAACCGAACCGAGCTCGCGCGAAAGGCTACACGCGAAGGTTGGTTATAGCCCAATAAGCGATTCCTTTACCCAATCGGGTATGTAATTTCACCCGCTTGGGCTGTTAATTCATCCCCCTTGATAGGAGGTGGCCGGTTGGGCCAGACGTAGGCTCGACTGGTCGCACACAAGGAGTGGGTGCGACGACCATGGCTGCCCGCCCTATTTTGAATTCCGCATCGCGGCGATCCTTGCCGCCGGAGGCACAGGAGAGCGCCGTAGCCGCGGGGCCCCACCCCGAGGCCCTGCTGGTAGTGATCGCGGCCGCGCTCCTTTTGATGACCGGACCGGCGCTCGTTGGGGTGCTGTCAATCCTGGATGCGAACCTGACGAGAGGCGCCGCAGGTTGGGTCAACGAGGCGCCGAGCTGGCTCCAGTACCTCACCCACGCACGCATCGTTCTCGCCTTCTCAATGGCACCGATGATCGCCCGCGCGAAGGAGGACTCGTGACGCTGGCCGACGGATTCACACTGGGCAAGTACCGGATCGTAGCCCGCATCGGCCGCGGCGGCATGGCGACCGTCTACCGGGCCCACCAGGCCTCCCTCGATCGCGACGTCGCGATCAAGGTCCTTCCCGACTTCTTTGCCGAGGACGAGGGTTACCGCGAACGCTTCCAGCAGGAGGCGCGGTCGATCGCGAGGCTCAAGCATCCGAACATTCTCAACGTCTTCGATTTCGGGCAGGAGCGCGGCATCACCTACCTGGTGCTCGAACTGGTAGAAGGCGGAACTCTCGCGGAGCGTCTCGGCCTCCCGATGGATCTCCATGACGTCATCCGAATCATCCGGCCAATCGCGAGCGCCCTCGATCATGCGCATGCCCAAGGCGTCCTGCATCGGGACATCAAGCCGTCGAACATCCTCATCCACCGAGATGGGACGCCGGTGCTCGGCGACTTCGGTTTGGCGAAGATGGCCGGCACAGTCCGTCGGTTGACCGCCAGCGGTACCGTGATCGGAACGCCGGAATACATGTCCCCGGAGCAGAGCGCCGGCGATCCGATCGGGCCCGCTTCAGACCAGTACTCCCTGGCCGTCGTCGCGTACGAAATGCTCACGGGTCGGGTGCCTTTTGAGGCGGACACGCCCGCGGCTGTGCTCCTGTCGCACATCAATAAGGCCATGCCGCCAACGCATGAACTGGTCGGAGAGCTGTCGCGCCATGTCGAGGATGCCCTGCGAAAGGCGTTGGCCAAGAACCCGCTCGAGCGCTTTGCAAGCGCTCCTGAGTTCGTGGTCGCGCTGACTCCCGCCGCATGGGTGCACGGCGAGCGGCCCGAGACAATCGCGCCAGCGCGCCAACAACAGAACGCGAAAACAGCTTCGCGGTCGCTGCCGACCGTGCTCGTGGTCGACGACAGTGCCGCCAACCGCGAGCTGATCGAGGCCTGCCTGGCCGGCATCGACTGCAGGGTCCGGCTCGCAGGCGATGGCCCAACCGCACTCGCGGCGATCGAAGCCGCCGCCCCTGACCTCGTCCTGCTCGACGTCCAGATGCCTGGGATGGACGGCTACACCGTGTGCAGGCGGCTGAAAGCCAGCTCGGCACTCCGGCTTGTGCCGGTGGTCATGATCACAGCTCTCGACCGCTCTGACGATCGGGTCCAGGCCCTCGAGGCAGGCGCGGACGATTTCATGTCCAAGCCGGTCGAGCGTCTGGAGCTAGTGGCGCGGGTTCGCTCGGCCCTGCGTCTGAAGGCGGTTTACGACCGGCTGGACAGCGCCGAGCACGTCATCTATAGCCTCGCGGCCGCTGTGGAGGCCAAGGACTCGTACACAGAGCGGCACACCAATCGCGTCGCAGAGTCGGCGCGGTATCTCGGTGTGCGCCTGGGCCTCGCGGAAGATGACCTCGACGCACTGTATCGGGGCGGGATCATCCATGACATCGGCAAGATCGGCGTGCCGGACGCCGTCCTCCAGAAGCCTGAGCCCCTCAACGCGGATGAGCTTGTGCTGATGCGGGCTCATCCCGAAATTGGAGAGAACATCGTCCGCCCGCTGCGCACCGCCTCCGATCTATTGCCGATCGTCCGCCATCACCATGAAGCATTCGACGGGCACGGTTACCCCGACGGCTTGCGAGGCACAGCCATCCCGCTCCTGGCGAGGATCGTCGCGGTGTGCGACGCCTTCGACGCGCTGACCAGCGACCGCCCTTACAGGTCGCGCCTCTCGGAGCGCGAGGCGCTTGCGATCCTCGCCGGCGGAGCCGGCAGGCAATGGGACCCCCAGCTCGTCAGCCTGCTGACTGGCGAGATCCCGGCCATCCACCGGCTCGGGGCCGCCTGAGGCGGTGCAATGAAAAGCGTGATCGATTTCATGCAGAACGTAGACGCGCTTGCTTTCGTCGTTCTTGGTGTCGCGGTCGGAATCGGCTGGGCGAGGCGCCGGGACCGCTCCCTCGGCTTCCTCGCCCTGGCCATCGTTCTCCTCTCAACCGTGTCCCTGCTCGGGCGCCTTCCACAGCTGCTTGGGTTCACCCCGCCGCTGCTGTCGGAGATAAGCCTGATCGCCTTTATCGGGTGCGGCTACGCGCTCCTTCGCTATCGCGCATCGCTCATTTCCCTTCCCCACCGCTGGCATGCCGTCGCGGTCGTGGCCGTGGCGGCTGCCGGCGGCTCGTTCGTTGCCGCGCGCTACCTGACGGCGGTCAGGGTGATACCGGTCGGCGTCGAGGCGGCCGCCGCTATTGGGTTGATCGTGGTCTGGTCCGCGATCGTGATCGAACCCATCGTCCGTTTCTGGCTCGTCGCGCGCGGGCTGCCTGCGGTCCAGGCTTGGCGGCTCCGATCGTTGAGCCTCGCGTTTGCGGGCATCGTCGCCATCCTGCTAATCGCGGTTGGGGCTGGGACCGCAGCGTCCAATCAGGTCGTTAAGCTGGCGATCCAACTGATTGTGCTTGCGATCGTGCCCCTTCTCTACGTCAGTTTCGCTCCGCCTGCCTGGCTGCGGCGCGAGTGGCGCTCGTCAGAAGAGGAGGGCCTGAGGGTCTTCATGCAGGACCTGCTGCTTCTGCACGAGAGCCGGGCCACCCTTGCCAACCGAGCCCTCGAATGGGCGATGAGGCTGGCCGGCGGTGCGTCGGCGGTGGCCCTGGAAGCGGACGGAGGGCTGCTGGCCTTTAGAGGATTGGACGCAGTTCAGGTCGAGCAGATCAAGCACGCGACAACGCCGCTACGCGCTGGCGTCAATCGCATCGTGTTCGACGGCGCTGACACGTCGCTTCTCCTGCTGGACATCGGCGGCACGAAAGATGGCGGCCGCCTGGCCGTACTCGCGGGGCCGTTCACCCCGGGCTTCGGCACAGATGAGATCAGCCGTGTCCAGCAGTTCATGACAGCCGTGGCCGCGGCACTGGACCGGGCCCGGTTGCTCGAGCGATTGAAGGAAACGAACGTCCAACTGCAAGAGGCGAACCGGCACAAGAGTGTGTTCCTGGCGAGCATGAGCCACGAGCTCAGGACCCCGTTGAACGCGATCCTGGGCTTCTCGGAGCTGCTCATCGACGCCCCCCACGGGCAGCACCGGCCTGAAACCCAGCTGAGATTCCTACAACAGATCCACTCGAGCGGGAAGCACCTGCTCGGGCTGATCAACGATATCCTCGACCTCTCCAAGATCGAGGCGGGCCAGATGGAACTGCGCCTCCAGATGGTCTCGATCTCTGATGTGGCCGATCAAGTGCGCAACACAGTGGAGCCGCTCGCGGCGCAAAAACAGATTCGCTTGGAAACCAACGTCAGCAGTCTCGGCGAGATCGAGGCCGACGCCGGCAAGCTCAAGCAGATGCTCCTGAACTTGGTCTCAAATGCAATCAAGTTCACGCCCGAGGGCGGTTCGGTGTTGATCTCCGGCAAGCGTCTGGCCAATGCGGCCGAGATCTCGGTTAGCGATACCGGCATCGGCATCGCCCAGTCCGACCAGTCGCGGATCTTCCACGAGTTCCAGCAGGTCGATGCCGGGGTCGACCGCCAGGAACAAGGCACCGGGCTTGGGCTCACCCTGACGCGTCGCTTCGCGCGGCTCCACGGCGGGGACGTGCGCGTTGACAGCGAGCCCGGCAAGGGCAGCGTCTTTACGATTCGCATGCCTCTACGGGCGGTGCCTTTGGGGCGCGTTGTCGAGGCGTCGGACTCAACGTACCCAGGCCCAAAGGCTGGTGCGTCCGCCCCCCTGGTCCTCGTTGTAGAAGACGATCCACCTGCCGCGGAGCTGCTGGCTCGGCAACTCAACCGTGCCGGCTTTCGGGCCGAGACAGTTCGCAGCGGCTCGGACGTGATCGACAAGGCCCGCCAGCTGAAGCCCGCCGCTATCACTCTTGACATCCTGCTTCCCGACCTCGATGGCTGGGAAGTCCTGAATCGCCTCAAGCACGACGAGGCCACCAGCTCGATCCCGGTGATCGTGATCAGCGTCGTCGACAATCCGGAGCTCGGGATTGCGCTCGGCGCTCTCGATTACTTCGTCAAGCCAGTGCCCGCGAAGGAGCTCATCAGCCGTTTGCGCCGGTTCCACTTCGGCACCAGTGGCGCGCACGATAAGACGCAGGTCCTGATCGTCGACGACGAGCGCACCAACCGCGACTGGCTCACGGAGGTGCTGGAGCCGGCCGGCTTTGGCGTCATTCCTGCCGTCGGCGGTCGTGAGGCCATCGAGCTGGCGCGATCCCGGCGCCCTGACCTGGTGCTGCTCGATCTGATGATGCCGGATGTGTCAGGCTTCGACGTCGTCGAAGCAATCCGCTCGGACAAAGCGACGGCGAGTACGCCGATCATGGTTCTCACGGCCAAGGATCTCACCGAGGCCGACAAGCGGCAGCTGAACGGGCGCGTGTCCAACATCCTCCAGCGAGGGTCGACTGGGGCATCAGACCTCGTCAGCCTGCTCCGCCAGGTGATCGCCCCGAAGGCTCGCGACCTGTGAGCTCGCCCTCTCTCGTCCTTGTCGTCGAGGACAACGAGGTCAATCAGCTGCTGACCGCGTCGGTGCTCGAACGCGAAGGCTTCGCCGTCGACCTCGCCCGAACTTCCAGCGAAGCGATGGAGCGGATTCGCACCCACAGGCCGGACGTCATCCTCATGGACGTCCAGCTTCCCGGCATGGACGGGCTATCGTTCACGCGCAAGCTCAAGGCCGATCCCGTAACAGCGGCAATCACAATCGTCGCGGTGACAGCTCATGCTATGGCCGGCGACCGCGAGCAGACGCTAGCTGCCGGATGCGCGGGATACATCTCCAAGCCGATCGACACTCGGACCTTCGGCCGCCAGATTCGCGAGTTCCTTGGCCCCACAGCTCGGGCCTCCCCCGCAGGGACGGCTACAGCACCAGACAGCCATTGAGCGCTCCGCCCTTGATATTGGTGGTCGAAGATAACGCGTCCAATCAGCTCCTGGTCCGCGAGATACTCGAGCCGGCCGGTTACCGGATCGAGGTTCCGAGCACATCGACCCAAGGATTGGAACTTCTCGAGAACATGACCCCGGCCGCCATCCTCATGGATATGGAGCTGTACGCCGGGTTCATCACGAAGCCAATCGACGTAGACACCCTGCCGACATCGGTCTCTGAGTTCCTCGCCGGGAGCGATCGCCTGAGAGCGACGAATGACGCCGAGCCTAGTCGGCGATTTTGCCGCTACGAGGTGGCCCAATCACCTCACTGCCTGGTGGAAGCCACTCGGACAGAGCGGGCGCGACGTCGGCGACGGTCTTAAGGAGACTCGCCAACGCGGGCGACGGGTTGTCGCGGATATAAGCCACCCCGTACTCGATAAGAGGCGTGGGCGACAATCGACGGTAGTCCAGGCCATCGTTCCGAGCGAGTAGTGCGCGATGTTCTGTCATGAGAGCAACTGCGTTGCCCGATTGCGCAAGCGCCGCGCTCATCTGGTCAGGCGGCTCTTCCCGAATGATGTTCGGCGACTCGCCGATAAATTTGGTGAGCCACCCAACGCTCGCGGCGGCTAGGGGAGCGTTAACGCCCGATGACGATGCCGCGATCATCGGCTCACCACGAAGACACGTGATCGGCACGCACTCCATCTCCATCAACGGGTGGTTTGGCGCCATCACCAGCACCAATTCATGGCGGTCTAAGGCACGCATCGCGACGCCGTTGTGCTCTCCGATGGCCACGCCGACGAACACGAAGTCCACCTCCTCGCCAATCAGCCGATCAATATTCGTCTGCGAATAGCCCGACGTCATCTCCAGTTTGATCGCGGGGTGGCGGCGGCGAAACTCAGTGACAATGTTTGCCGGAAGACCGGCGTCCCATAAGGTCAGATACGCAATGCGCAAGCGGCCGAGTATGCCGGACGCGTAATCGCTCAGCGCCAGCAAGGCTCGATCTTCAGCCTGCACCAAACCTCTCGCGTGGTCAATGAACGCCTCACCTACAGGCGTCAGGCGCACTTCGCGCGCGTTGCGCTTGAGAAGTTGAACCCCCAACTCACGTTCCAGCACCTGGATCCGCTGCGTTAGCGCCGGTTGGGTGAGCTTGAGGCTCGCAGCCGCGCGGCCGTAATGACCGTACTCCGCAACGGCCACAAATGCCCTCAGATGGCGTAGTTCCATGCTTCGGAATCCTTAGAGAGGCTCGGGCGGGCCAGAGGGGCGACTCATGAGCGGCACAATCGTACCGGGTGACCACGCAGCACTCATGGTCGCCGAACGTAGTATCGCCGGCGCGTCGGGAGTGGGCTGTCTGCGCATCGATCATGGATTCGTATCGCTGGATCACTATTTGCTTTGACTGCGAATAGGTGGTGGCAGCGCGTACTCTTTGGCAAGACCGGTGGCCCAACTGAACGCACGCGTACTGATCATTGATGACGAGCCGGCCAATATCCTTCTTCTCGAAGAATTCCTATCCGACACGACGACCGAAATCCGCGGCCTTACCGACTCCGCGCAGGTCGAGCAAGTTTTCAAGGAGTTCGAGCCCGATATAGTCCTACTTGACCTTCACATGCCGGTGGTCGACGGCCAGGAGGTGCTTAGGCGATTGCGGAGTGCCCGCGAGAGCCTGGGCTACCTGCCGGTTATCGTTCTCACCGGCGACACAGGCCGTGTGGCTCGGAACAGCGCCCTTCTCCTTGGTGCTAACGATTTTCTGCTTAAGCCTCTGGACCGAACCGAGGTGGTGCTACGCGTTCGCAACCTGCTCCACACGCGCGAGCTGTTCGTTGACCTAGCGGCAGCGACGCGCCTGCTCGAGGGCGATCGTAAAGGCGGCTAAAACGTCAGCCGCCTCCATCTCTGGCCCAACGGTCAGGGGTGCGGCGCGGGGCTTATCCGCGGCGTCGGCGCAGGCGGCCACTCGCGAGCCACGCTGCGGACATCAGCAACACAGCCGCAAGGATGGCGGCCAGGACCTCGGTCGAGCTGTCATGGCAGGTCCCGCTCGCAACCGCTGGGCAGGCCGGGCTCGTGAGCAGGGTCGGCGCCAGGGTCACGAGGCCCCCGAGCGCCGTACCGGCCGCCACGGCCGCCAGACCCGTGACCCGCCGGGCCGCCGCGCCGAGCGCCCATAGGAGCACGACGAGGACGGCCCCGACCACGAACAGCCGCACCAGCGCGTACCCGCCAGCCACCCCGGCCGCGGCGAGGCCGCCCAACTGGGCGGCCTCGCGTCGGACAGCTATCCGCACCAGGCCTGCTCGCTCCACCCTGGGGCGCCATTCTTCCATTGGTACCAGTAGCTGCAGTACCAGGAGCCGTCCCCGTAGCCAGTCATCCAGTTGTGGTACTGATTGTCGAACAGTTGGCCACTGGGGTCCAGCACACCCTGGTACCAGTACTCAGCGTTGCCGTTGAGGCTCGCCGACCAGCAGCCAGCGCACCCGCCGGTGTAGGACAAGTTCTGGTAGCTGAGGTTCCAGCCGCTGGAGCCACCCGCCTCCCGGTGGTAGATGACGGTGTTGTATTGGTTGTTCGGGTAGACAGCGCTGCCTGTGGCAGTCCAGTCCAGCGTGGTGTAGAGCGCCGTCATTAGGATGCCGCAGCAGTCCCACGTCCGCTGGTAGACGGTGGCCACGGGGTCGCCTGGGATGAAGGTATGCGGGTCCTGGTGGAAGGCGTACAACCCGCCGCCGGTGATCTGCTCGTCAGTCGGCATTTCCTTCCGGTCCATAACCCGGACCGCAAGAGACTGGATCTGGCAGTTCGGGAGGAGCCGGGTCTCCACCATCGCGACCTTCCCCAACGGCGGTCTCGGCACTGACCCATGAAAGCTCACCATGCCGCAGCCCCCGGCACCACCTGTCGGTGCGGCTGCAGCAGCAGGCTGCGCTGCCGCAGCAGTGAGCGAAGCAGCTGCGAGTATGGCCAGACAGATGCGTTTCACCTTGGACCTCCCCGGCTGGCCACGCTAAATGGCGCTGGCGCTAGGGGCCCGCTGTCAGCGCCGGTCAAGCGACTATTCGCTGAGTGGAACACTTTAAACCTCCATGAATCAATGTCGCGATCACCCCACGATGAGCCAAGGCACGATCACGAGACTTGCGATGGCGAGCGCAATGAGCGCTCCTCGCCGAAGGCCCCAGACCAAATCAGCGACTAACGACGACGGTGGGTCGGATGCAGTCGCCATTGGTTCTTTCCTTTGAGTGGTCGTCGCTGGTTCCGCAGCAATGCATATGGGTATTCGCCTTGTCCTTGAAACCTTGGCGCCTCACCTTCACGCGCAGCCGTATTCGTGTCAAGTCATCATTTGTGATGTCGTTAATTCATACTTAACATTCCGCCGCTCGCCGCTCGTGATTCAAAGGGGCTCATCCGTCATGTGGAGGGGACGCCGGTGGCTGCAAAGCGACCCTTGCGTGCCGGCCCGCGCCAACGAGAGGTGTTGTCACTGTTGGCCCGTGGACACACGGATTCTCAAATCGCCCAGGAGCTCGGGATCTCCGTGGCTACGGTTCGGACCTACTTGGCCCGCCTGTACAGGGACAACGGATTCGCCAATCGGACTGAAGCTGCAATTGCATGGCTCGAAACGCTAAAAGGGACCGAAGGCTCGTAAGGTTCATGGGCCGAAACGACCAGAGCATTTGGGCATGCACTTACTGGTTGGTAGAGTACGCACCGACCACCGCAGGTGGTCCTGCTAACCAGCCCTTATCAACAGCATCCTGGGCCCGTGTCAGCCCGCGCAATACAGGGGTGCCAGTCCACGCGCCTGAGTCCACCGAAGTCCACCGGATAGGGCGTCAAGACCGCCGTCCGCCTTGCGGTTAACAAGTCGCTGCATCCCGTTCAGAGATGAAGGTTCGAATTCACTGAGTGCCGCCGAGTATCGCCATCAGCCACCGTTAGTCGCCGGCCTAAGGCGCCGTCGCTGCACCTGGCCGGCGGCCGCCGACCTGACTATCGCCAAATCGCGGCCAGCGACGTGAAATGGCTGGCAGCCGGTCCCTTCGGCTTCATGAATGAAACTTGACAAGGGATTATGTGCGGCAATTCAGGCGCAGTTCCGGTTACAAAGACCCCGCGAAGGAGGCAAGTACTCCCTTTGACGCTAGTCCCTCGACTTGAATTTGCAAGCCCCCCAACTGAGTCATGAAGATCCATTCTCCCTGCCAGGGCTGGTGATCCTGCTGCATCGTTTGCCATACGCCGTTTGGAAGGGTTAAAGGCCGAACGATAGACTTGAAGTTAATCAATGGGTTTCGCGGGTTGCTGAGAAGTTCGGGAGTCAGCGGTTGTTCCATCAGATGGATCGCGCGGTTGATCGATCCGTCGGGATTGCTGATGAATAGTTCGAATCCTAGTGCAGGGTGATCCGAGTGCCAGATCACCCGATCGTAGGTGTAACCAGCGGGCAACAGCGCTGGAAAGCGAGGATGCCACGTCAACGTACGGCCTAACTCGTCGATGTCACGTCGGGCTTGCTGATCACGAGAGGCACGCTCATCTGCGCTCAGGCTTGCAACGCGGCTAGGTCGAATGGGATTACCCGCACCGCTTGTCGCAGCTTGGGTCACGATAGCTACCAAACCAATAGCAAGGGCCGCCAAAACCGCAATGTAAGAACGCCTCATGGTCGCGAATTCACCCCTCGAATTCCCCATGCATCTCAGTAGAGGGCCGAGGTGCCTCCATAAGCAGAAAACGGACAAGTAATGTTGACGTCTTTACAGAAAGCCACATTGTCGTAACCAATCTGCGTGGTTCCGTAGCTCTCGCCGGTGGCATCGTCGAGCTCGACGAATGCGCCGCAGCTCGGTGAGGCGGTTTGGGCACACATCGGAATCATGGATGTGGGGCTTTGGTAGGAATTGCAGCTCGCGACATTGCTGTCATCAATCTTCACCCACGTTAGGCCGATGTTCGCCTGATTGATTGAACAAACATAAGTTGGACTATGGAGGATGTGGCCATAGTCCCAAATCTGGTAGCTCGCGCTAGTAGTAAAGGCGTGAATTGGGGGGATATAAGCCCACATCGAGTAATTCCCTGTGTGATTGGTGCTTGGGCAACACGAGTCTCCACCCGCGAGATACCAATCAGCCGAGTTTCCACAGGTCTCGCCGCAGTACGTAGGCTCGTTCCAAGTCCACATCGTGCAGTCGTCAGGGCCGCCGCTGTAAGTGTCGTACGACCAATATTGAGACGGACCAGTCGCGTAGTAGTAGGGGTTCCACCACACTGAGCCCGAGTATTGGCATGTGTCATCGACGTTTTGGTTGATGGCCGCTGCATAAGCCGGCACCGCTGAAAGCAGCGAGGCAACGACCACTGCTGCCGCGGCAGCGATTGTCGTCGCCAGTTTAGGTCGAATGTAAAACCTCATGAGCCTGACCCTCTGCCCCAGGTAAGAAGCCAAGTAACGGCGTTAAGTCATGCTTGTTAAGTTATTTCTTACCACGTTGGAGACCTTCTGTCAAGTGGTGAATGACGCCGCTAGACTCCAACTGAGTGACGCCGGTACGTTCGTGCGCGCGGGAACCCAGAACCGCGCCGTCGGGTGGTTGGCAAACCCTCCACACGAACTTGTTTAATGATCGGTTGGAGCCATTGCCGATACAACATTCGATCGCTGAAAAGCGCGGGCCACCGAGGTCCTCTGATGTTTCAGGGACTATCACAAAAGATGGACCAGTTCTTGGGGGACGTGACTCTCCTTAAACTGAGACCTCGGCTTTCGTCCACACGAGACCGTCGCGGGTCACGCGCGCACTGACGAATGTTCCCGGAGCGCGCGCGTTCATCGAAAGACCTTTGCGTCTAGGTGGACCTCTTCTAACGCAACTGGGAAGGCCGCCACAGAGGGGCTTCTAGTGCTTAAAAAACGGGGCAGTTATCAGCAGCTTGATGCGGATAGGCGCCTCTTATCGAAACCATTGGCCAGCCAATGCTTGACAAGGAGACGAGCGCGCACGGTACAACTCCCGTAATGCGTTGCGGGTTCGGAGGCTCCTAACCGGTACGTCTGACATTTAGGAGGGTCGAGCCTCCCCCGAGAATAGGGCGTGATGGCAACCGGCTTCTACGACTTGCAGCATGAGTTCAGGCGCCACACCGAGGCGGGCGAGCTGAAGGAGGCCCTCGAGAGCGCTCGCCAGTTGTGGGAGGCCTTCCCCGATCGCCACAACTTCACATGGATGTACCTGGCCGCTGCGTACGCGGCGATGGGCGACTTTCGCCTCGTGGCCCAGGTTCTGCGGCAGGCGCTCGATACCAATGCCCTTTGGCGACTGTCGCTCCTCGAACTGCCTGAGCTGAAACTCGTACAAAGCGATCCCGAATGCCAGACGGTAATCAAAGAGGCACGCAAACAGATCGAAGCGAAACACTACCGACCCCTGGTCGTCGTGGAACGGCCTCCGCACGGCGGCATCGCTCCCCTGCTCTTGCACCTCCACGGTGCAAACGGCGACGTGGCTAGCGAACTGCCCCAGTGGCGCGCTGCGACCAGGATCGGCTGGATCGTCGCGGCCGGCCAGTCGTCGCAGCCGAGCGCCGAAGACCGCTTTTGCTGGGACCCGCCACCGGAGCGGACGTGGCAGGACCTACGCGAGATAGCAAGCATGCTTCCAGCTCACGCCCGCGTGGTCCTGTCGGGCTTCTCTCAGGGAGCGTGGGCCGCTCTACAGGCGGCACTGCGCAGCGACATCTTCCAGCCGGCAGGCGTGATCATGGTTGCGCCGTTCTTGGCTGGCCGGGAGCATCTCGAACCCTCCGCCCGCCGCTTGCGTATAGCCATCGTCCTGGGCGACGAAGATCCGATCGTCCGGCAGCCGGACCCGGTGATTGATGCGCTTGAGGCTCGGGGCCATCACGTCGAGGTGGTGCGTGTAGCTCGCCTCGGACATGCGTATCCCGACGACTTCGCTGAACAGCTTCCACACGTCCTCGAATCGGTCACTCGCCGCATCTAACCCAAAGTGCGGTGGATCAACAAGGCTGGTCGTGGTATGACTCCGACGATAGAGCAAGGACCGCGACCTAACTGATGACTTCGGTCCAGGACACAACGTCGTGCGTGCCATCGGGATGCTGATTGACGTAAACCGGTGATCCCGAGGAGATATCAGCGAACTTGACCGCATATCTGAACGTGCCGCGCGTGGTTACGTCGCCGCCCAGATAAACATCGACCTGAGCTCCTGGTCCCACACCCCCGCAAACGATGCGGCTGTCTGCCGGCTCCACGTTGCAGCCGGCGCTTGTGTAGAAGCCGGACAAGGTTCCATTCGAGTGATGTGCGAACCAGTCCTCATAACCGCCGCCGGTGACGAAGATCATGGCCAGCTGACGGATGGCGGGCCCGGTGTTGACAAACGATCCCTTCCAACAGGCGGCGTCATTAGGGTGAGAGACAGGGCAGTAGTCACCGCCCATCTGACCGGTCAACGGCGCCGCCGGAGTCAGCGGCGACGCTACAGGTGACGCATTGGACGTCGGTGTCGCGGCAACGGCGTTTCCAGACGTGTCGGCCGAATTTCGAGACATCGTTTGAGCGATTGCAAAAACGCCAATCCCGCCAACCAGCAGAACAAGCGCGACTGCACCCGCCAGCATGATTGTGTTGCGATTTGATGGCGGAGCCTGAGGTGCTATCCAGGCAGCCGCCGGCTGAGGCTCCGGGTATTCGGGTGCGTGGGACTCGCTTGCCGCTTCCGATCGTGGAGCGGTTGCTGCAGCAGAGGTTTGGCCTGGCAGCTCGGCGTCAGCGGGTAGCCACGAGGGGCGTGCAGAAGTATCAGGAGGTGGCGCTTCGATCGGAGCCGCAGCGGTTTGTGGAGGCATCGGGTGCCAAGCCTGCCCGTCCCACCAGAAGGCCCCATCTGGCGAGATCTGAGGGCTTGGCTGTGCCACGCCAGGAGTGTAATCCGTGGGCCCGGCAGGCCGTTCCCGCTAGTGCCGTTAGTTTTGTAAAGAAATGGCTGACTTCCCAATTGCTCGGGCGTCGAATACTTGGAATGGCTGTGCTACCGATAGGCTCGCCTTAATCGACACCATGGTCGGCGGCGCGAAACATGGCGCCATGAAGGCAGCCAGCAGCTACTCCATTGAATTGTCTAGTGAGAGAAGAACCGCATCTCTTCCCGGAGGCAACTCGATGATCGAGCTGTCCATGAGGAAGCCAGCCGTCCCGCCGAGTTTCGTTAGAGCAGGACGAGCCCACTCGATTAAGGACAGTGCCTGAGCGTTGTCGTACCGCGTTTGAACTGTTAGCGTCTGGTCTATAACGAAGGGCTCGATACTCGATGATTTCTGGAAGTGGCCCGCCATCATTCCTTCGACTTTCAACACGTGCCCCCAACCACCCCAAACCAGTACTAGGACATTGTCACCAAGCTTCTTGATCAGGCTCCAGAGGTTCCGCGCCTGCTCGCGTTCACGCCATCGCGTGTACTCCATCGACATCGTGCGGTCGCGAATCTCGTGGGGAGCGGCGCGATTGTCTGCCTCGTAGCCGAAAAGGGACCAGCCGAGCGCCTCGGCCTCACAGACGAATTTCGCCATCTCGGGTTGGCCCAGATAGCCGCTATCCCGCGGACAGTCGAATCCCGGGGAGCCAAACGCCTCCATAGCGAAGGCCCGCACGCCCAACCGGTGAGCGGCTGTCAGGAGGCGAGATCCGACCTCACGCGTCCGGATGCACCGCAGCATGCCGTCGTGTGCCTCATTAACCATCACGACACTCGATCGCCGGAAGCCTTCTTCTAGCAGCTCCTCCGGCGTCATCCAGACGACCGTGTCGATGCGGCGCATTTGCTGAGCGGAGGATAGTGAAACGCACTGGGTTTGGCGGAAACTGAGCTTCAAGGAATTACGGCACCTTGGTGGCTATGTAGCAGAGGGTTATCAGCAGCAATGGGCGACAGGTTCGGCTCCGCCAAGGCTGGAGACTCGTCGTCACTCGCCGACCGCGCTGAGGTGTAGATTCGCTTCCTGGTGGACGCCATCGACCGGGTCCTCATGAACACGCGGCTCCACTACCTTGGGACTGCAGCGCGCCTTACCGAACCCGTGCAACATCTGGCGCTCCTGACCTGCATGGACGCTCGCGTCGACGTCAGCGCTCTGCTAGGGCTCCGGCCAGGAGATGCCCACGTGATCCGCAACGCTGGAGGGCGTGCCTCGAGCGATGCAATGCGTGCGCTGGCCATATCCCAGGCGGTGATGCATACGCGCGAGGTCATGGTGATCCACCACACAGATTGCGCGCTCGGCCGCTTCAGTCAGGCCCAGCTGGATATGCAGATCACCGCGGCGACCGGCCACCATTTCTCCGAGGAGGTAGGCTGCTTCACAGACCCTATCCAGGCGATCGCTGACGACGTGGAGCGCCTCCGCGCTTGTCCTTTTCTTGCAGCTCGCGACAAGGTCCGGGGGTTCATTTACGACCTCACATCCAACCTAGTGACCGAAGTGGCCGTTCCGGCTCGAGCTCCAAAGTAGGCTCCCCATCCGCGACAACCGATCTCTACCCCGATGCTTGCACTAAGAATGCGTTTATCGAAATCAACCGCGTAGGCACCGGCATGACCCGTTCGATACGCGCCTCTTATCGACAGCACTCAGTAAATTGAGCACGTAGAGCCGATCCTTTTAGCGATAAGGGCTTGACATTTCGCTATATCGTGTCACGATATAGCGAGGAGCGATACATGGCAATCCGGGACGACGCCGCCCTCCTCATTCTTACGAGCCTTGCCGGGGGCGCGAAGCACGGCTACGCGATGATCGAGGACATCCGGTTGATCACGGGCGCTCGGCTCGGGCCAGGCACTCTATATGGGGCCATCGCTCGTTTGGAAGCTGAAGGTTTGATCGATTCGCTTCCGACCAGCGACCGCCGCCGACCATACCAGATTACTCCCGCCGGCCGGCGACACCTGGAAGCGGAGATCGGCGGAATGAAAGGCTTGGTCGCCGCGAGCCTGCGCCGGCTGAGGAGAACGTGAGGTGCGCCGGGCGTCGGCGACGATATCCGCAATGCTGTTGTCGCTCGTCGCGCTCGCCGTCGCCGAGGCTGGCTTACTAGGCCTTCTTTTGGTCTTCAGCTACGTGCTGAAGATCGGCTTGAGGTTCGACATCGGCTCGGGCAGACTCGTGTTCGCCTCGGGTGCCTACACGGGCCCGATGGTCCAGCTTTACGGCCCTTCGGTCATCGCGTCGGTCCTCTTCAGCCTGGCGTGTGCGCTCATAACGACCACCTGGACGTTTCGCCAGTGGCGACCGGCCAAATGAAGGCTCTGCTCCGCCTCTATCCCCGAGCGTGGCGCGAGCGCTATGGCAGCGAGATGGCAGCTCTGGTCGACGACCTGCCCGCCGACATCGGCGTCGCCTTGGATCTCCTGGTTGGCGCAGGAGCGGCCTACGCGATGGCGGTGCGAGCTAACCGGATCCTCAGCAGTGCAGCCGCCTACCTGCATGGAGTTTGCATAGCTGTCCTTTTGCAGGCGATCGCGTTCGTCACGATGGTGCTCGTTTCCCAGCAGTCACAGGGACCGATGATCATCCAGCTGGGGCCGATCATGTTCAGCTCGGTCGTGCCGCAATCTGTATTCAGGATTCGTCAGCTCCAGAGCGCGCTGGTTCGAACCGTTGTCGACTCGATGCCCGCATTCGTTCTGCTGGCGTCGTTGCTGGTGATTCTCGTTGTGGTGCTGGCCTCACCTCGCCTGGTGAGGCGCAGTCTGCCTTGAGGTTCCTTAGGATCGGTTTCCTTGCGTTCGTGACCGCCAGTCTGTTGGCCGCGGCTGTCTTGCATGGATATAGCGAGGACCAGCGCGTCATCCGATGGTTTGCCGGCACTGGTGTCGCCGGCAAGATCGATAGCATCGGGCCGGCGCCTCGCTACCTCCTCGTCGAAGATCAGAACTCGCGGTTCTTGGAGCGGGTGTCGGTTGCGGCAAACGGCACGTTCGTGGCGCGGCTCGACCCCGGCGCTTATCAGCTCGCGCTGCCTCAGGACTCGCGGTCAGCTGCGGTGGTAGTCCCGCGCGGTAAATGCCTGGACCTGGTGCTGGACTTCCGACTGCCAATGGTCGTGCTGGAGATCCCTGGCGAGGGCTGGCCTGTACCCACACCGATCAAGTGAAGGCTTTACCAGCCCTGTTCGCATTGATGTTCGCTCTGATCGGTGCCAGCTGCGGCCATCTACCGTCCGCCACCGGACCTGTCTGCTTATCCCACCAGCCGTTTCGACGTTCTTGACAACCGAGACAGCTTTCGATACGGGGTAGTTATCGCGACCACCCCCGCCAATACGAGACCCCAACACATATAGAGGACGCGCGTGAGGCTAGATGCCGCAAACGGTTCAGAAGTCGTCAGTGGTCAATAGATCGGAAACGGGTCGCGCCAAGTGGCTAGCAGGCGAAACCATCTGCTCTGGCCGAGGAAGAGGTCCACTAGATCCGGGCCAGACGAAGTTCCCTAACATCCAACCTAACGGTGGTTATCATCGGGCACTGGTTCCAGTGGAAAGCCCTCAAGGAGGATTTTGATCCGCTCGACCTCGGCAGCTGTGTCGCTCGCGAGCCAACCGCTGAACAAGATCTTCAGAACGGGCGCGGCCATAGGTGCGATCCGAAAGCATTCTTGATGCGTGACGCGCGCGCCTTCTGACGTCTCCTCGCACGTGAAAAATCCGTCGAATCCCCGCAGTGGCCATGGCATCTCGACGCCTCGGAAATCCAACCGAGAGTAGGGCGTGAGCAAGAATGAGAGCGTCACGGGCGGCGCCGGCAGTCCCATAAACCTACCATCATGGCGAACAAAACCGGAATTGCCCTCTCGTCGCACCCAATGGACCCGGCCAATCTTCAGATCGGCCCGGCGGTACTGATTCACGTCGAGGACGAACTCGAGGACGTCGCGGCAAGGTCGTCTTATCGTCGCTGAGCCTTCGCCGCACATCGTCGGCGCCGGTTTGCGAGCCTCGTGCCGGCCGAACCACCGGAGGTCATTCAGGTGGAACCGTTCCCGGTCGGGAATGGCCGGCTCCACCGTCTGCCGGTTAAATAGCGTCTGTGGAGCGAGTTCGGTCGGTAGCATGTCCGGAGCCATCGCTGGCTCGATTACCTCCTCCTCGAGAATCTTGACCTGGGCCTTTGAAATCAGCGGAACCGTCATGGTCGCCTCCGCTATTTGTGCAAGGGCATAGTGGAAACCTATCGGCGCTGTTAGTACCAAGCGGCGCTTGCCGACAATCGACGCAATCAGGCGCGCGATATCGTCGAAATACACTTGAGTCGGGCCCACGAGACCAACCGTCTTGCGGATCAAAGCCCCCGATTGGAGTGCGCTCATGAGGACGCGAACCGCATCCTCGACCGCCAGCGGACGCACCCGCCGGGGGCCCACCCCGACGTAGATCGGAAAAGTCTGTATCGCTCGACTCAGGTGGTCGACCAAATGGTCGCCGCGTCCGAACATCAGCCCGGGCTTTACGACTGTCCACTCGAGGCGGGACGCTCGGACTATTTCCTCAGCCGCCCACTTCGATTCGTGATACGGCGATCCCGTGCCAGGTCGTGCGCGAAGAAAGCTGACCAACGCCAGTCGCTTGACCCCGGCCGCTTCGGCCGCCCCTACGACGTTCCTTGTGCCTTGGACGTGGACAGCTTCATATGTCTGCGCGCCCTGCTCCCGGTTGATGCCTGCGCAGTGGGCTACGTAGTCGCATCCGCGAAACGCCCGCTCAAGGGCCGCCGAGTCTCCAATGCTCGCACCCACATTTTGAACTCGCCCAAGGGAAAGGACCGCTCTCGCCCAAGGGCGCCGATCGACACCTCGGGCAATAACAATGACGTCATGGCCGCTTGCGGAAAACGCGGTCGCGAGGTGACCACCGACGAGGCCAGTACCTCCAGTGATCGCTACCCGCACGGCATTAACATTGAACGATAGGGTGCGGCCCGGCCGGGCGACATTACTCCGGCAACGGTCGCTGGACGGCTACTGTTTCAGACGTCGCTGCGCTGCCGACGCAGGGCATGCCGCGCGCGAGCCTCCCATAATAGTCGTGACCTTTGGCAGGATTCAAGCTGTCGAGGACGCTCAGAACCATGTAGCAGGCTCCAGCCCTGCTTGAGTAGGCCGCAGCTCCCCACTTGTGGGTGTCAATCGGATTGACACTCACCATATCGGGCCGAGTCGAGGGAACGTCTGCGGGTACATACGTGATGGTTCCCCATTGAGCACCTTGGTGCATGGCTGTGAGCTCAGCAGCGGTGAATTGTGTGAATCCCAACTGAGGATCCCTGCTTGACTGGGGATCGGGCAAAGCCCACAGCAAGACGACCTCGGCATATGGAGCTCCTGGAGCAACGATATGCACGACCACAGGAACAGTGAGTGCGGCCCCGCCAATCATAAGGGTCACAAGCGAGGCAACAAGCGCGAGCCGCGAACGAGATTGGGTTTGAGTTTCTTTCATCCGAATAGAAGTCCCGGGGCCTCCGCACTAAGGATCGCGAAATTGACTGCTGCAGCTGCGCAGCTGATTATTAGCACCAAGCCGAATCCTGAGTAGCCCCTTAGAGATCGATGAAGGAGCGCTGCCACAACACACGCAATTTCGATCCACAAGAGGGCGACCAAGAACCAGGCACCATTGGGCGAAGGGGTCCAGAGCAACGCTTCGACGTCGACCTTCCACACCGCGCCAGCCAGCATGATCGCAAGCGCAAATACCAACCAAGCGAAGATCGCGCGGGAAGCGTTGCTCATTCTGTCTAACCTACCAGGCTGCTCCTCCTCCGCCGCCACCGGGCCGGCGGGCGTCCAACAATGCGTTACGGAGGTTCTTTGCCATTTGACTCCAGGTGTTTCCTGCTTGCGGCGGTGCTATTGGATCCCACCAATGCGAGGTCGTGTGTGCGAGCTGCCGGAGATATACGGCCCCGTGATACTCGTAAGTGGAGAACGTAATCGTCCCCGGGCTATTGGGGTCGTAATCGGGATGTCCAGGCTCGGCCGTGAACGTGAAGCTAGTGCATGAGACGTCAGTTACCTTCACCGGCCATGGGTTGTGAAACGGGGCCCAGCCCCAGGTATAACCCGCTGGATTCGGCGACAAGTTGCAGCTTGCGTTCAGCTGGACGGTGTCGCACTGTCCAGTATCGAACGGAAATACCTGGCGCATGTGGAGTTGAAAGAATCCCATCACGTCTGCTGCGGTACCCACCTCGGAGATCGCGCCGATCCACCAACGATAGTCGTAGTCGTATAGACCGGTCGGATCGGTAGTGTTGAGCGGGTGGTCGCTGGTGTACGCATAACCGTGCCTGGTTGAGCTTACTTGCGGATCCCTAGAGATGAACTGAGAGGTAGCGGGATCGTAGTAGCGAGCCCTTAGATAGACGAAGCCGGACTCCGAATCGACATACTGTCCCGAGTACTGGAATGGGTTTGCGAGAGTTCCGGTCGTTGAGGCAATGTTGCCCCATATGTCGTAGTTGTATGTGTTCATGGTTGTGCCGCGAGAGTTGGTGAGCGCCCGAACGCTCCCCAACTGGTCGATGTGGTAGAAGTAGACAGTCTTTCCGACGACTTGCTCCAGTGGAGCGCCGGTGGGCCCCGTCACGTATGCGGTGGTTCCATCGGTAATGATCTTTGGTAACCCATCAGCGACGTTCCAGGTGTACGCCTCAGCGCTACCGCTCACCGTCTTCGAGACACGCAATCCATCCCCGTTATAGACGTACGTCGCCGTTGTTGAATAACGCGTCAAGCGATTGGCCTGATCAAAGGATAGATTGACGGTGTTGTTCGACTGGTCGACGCGTCTCGTTCGGTTGCCGTTGTTGTCAGAGGTGTACGTGTATTTCTGCGTCTGCGTGGGCCCGCTCATGACCGTGAAGGTGTTCAGCTGATTGCCCCCGTCGTACGCGAGCGTCGTTGTCGTACCGCCCGTGACGGCGATCTGTGTCAGTTGGTCGGCAGCATCGTAGGTATAGGAGTTCGGCGGCGCGGAGGTGGTGCGGTTCTCGGCGTCATATCCATACGACTGACTGTTCTCTCCGGTCAGCTGGTTTGCCGCATCGCGGCCGTAGTTGAAGGAAAGGAACACGGTCTGCTTGCTGCCCGTGGTGTCCACAATGCTCGACACGTTGTCGGCCCGGTCATACGTCCATGTCGCGATGGTCGTGTTCGGGTACGTCCAGGTTGTCAGGTTTGAATCAGCGTCGTACGCAAACTTGGTCACATTGCCGTTCCAGTCGATGATGGATGTCAGCCGGCCAGCGGTGTCGTAGGCACGAGTTACCTGGTTCGTACCTCCGGGATATGTGACGGTGGTTAATTGGCTCTTCAGGTCGTAGCCGTAACTGACCGTCGCTCCGGCCGCATTGACGGACTTCGTCAACCGGTGCAGCGAGTCGTAGGTGTATTGCGATGTCCCACTCCCATCGGTCATGCGCGTGCGCTGGCCATCGCTGTCGTAAGCCTCCGCGACATTCGGAGTCGCCGCGTCGCTGTACGTGATCGATGTGACTCGCCCTGACGTGTCATAACTGTAGGACGTAATCCGGCCAGATTGATCCGACGTGGAGAAGAGGTAACCGGGGCCGCCGTATCCGTAAAGCGTTGTCCTTCCGAGTGCGTCGATCATAGAAATCCGGCGGTCCAGCGAGTCGTACGTGTATTTCACGATGTTGCCGACCGCATCGGTCTGGCTCGTGACGTTACCGTCACTGTCATAGCTGGTTTTGAGTGTTGAGCTATCGGGTCTCGTCTCTACTGTCTCCCGATTGTCCGCGTCGTATGTGAACATCGTCGTGTTCTGGTTCGCGTCCTTGACCGACGTTTGGTTCTGGTTGCCGTCGTAGGTGTGTGTGCTCACGTGCCCCAGCGGATCCGTAATGGTCAAGGCGTCACCGAACGCGTCATACGTATAGCTGGTCGTGAATTGAGATGGGTTGCCTCCCGTGACGTTTCCGAGGGGGCTCACTGACGACGTCATCCGGCCGACGTTGTCGTAGGAGTAGGTCGTCGTGTTTCCCAAAGGGTCGATGCTTTTGGTCTTGTTGCCGTACGTGTCGTAGGTGTACTTCCAGATCTGTCCGTTCGGATCGGTGACCTGAACGAGGTCCCCTAGATGTGCCGGGTCGTAGGTGAACGTCGTTTGCACTTTGCTCGTCGTCCCGCTCAGCGGTGTTGACGTGCTTATTAGATTTCCGTTGCTGTCGTAGGTGTTTGTCGTGACCGCGTTCAGCGCATCGCTGAACGTAGTCGGTTCGTTGAATGCGTTGTAGACATAGCTCGTAGTTTGGTTGCTTGGTGTGGTTCCGCTGAGGAGATTGCCGGCGCTATCCCACGTCGCTTTGCCCGTGTCGCCGAGGGAATCGGTGATCGTCGCCACGCCCATGGTGGTGTTGTCGTAGGAGTACGCGGTGTTTGTCGCCAGCCCCGAGCCATAGCCGTCGATTCGGGTGGCGAGGCCATTGTTCTGGAACATGAGTAGCGACTGCATGCCGTTGGGGTAAGCAACCAGGGTCGATCCCGACTGGTACGTGAACTTCGTGACGTTGTTCATCGGATCGGTCTGCTGCGTCACACGACCTGACGTGTCGTAGACGTTCGTCAGGACACCGTTCCGCGGATCCTTCATGGTCAGCAATAGATGGTTCGAGTCGTATGTGAATGTCGTTATGCCGCCGTTGATGTCGGTTACCGACTGCAAGTTGCCGCTCAAGTCGTATTGATACGTCACAGAACGGCTCGCCGGGTCCAAAAGCGAAGACACCTGACCGCTGGCGTTATAACCGAGAACCAACTGCCGGCCGGCGGGATCGGTCACTGACGACAACTGGTGGTTCGCGTTGTAGGCGAGGATCGTCGCGTAGCCATTGCGGTCGACCTCTTTGATCAGCAAGCCGCCCGCATTGAAGACGAATTGCGATTTGTCTTTCCGGGTCAGTGTGAATGAGCCGTCGCCGTTCTTGACCAGGGTGGCCAGTACTCGCGCCGGGGCTGTGTATGTCGACCCCGACAAGCTGAATGGCAGATTTCCTCCGTTCTCCTCGTGGACAGCCGGGTTACCGGATCCGTCGAAGGTGAGGAATAGGTTATAGCTGTGCGTCCATCCAAAACCGAGCGTGCTGGCGGCGAGAGAGTTGTACGTGCGCCCGAAATTGATGGATAAACCCCGACCCGGGATCGTCAGGTCGGTGAACTCGTGATAGAAATTGCCGGTCGCCGAGTCGACTGGATAACCGCCACAGGTGCACGAGACGGCTTTTTCGTCGATTGGTCGGCCGCCCAGCGTCTCGGACACCGCCGGACCGGGATTCGGGCCCGAGCCTGTCGGAGCCGACCCGGCGCACGCTGCTGGCTGCGCCACGGTAATGCCGATAAGTTGGGGCGTGTCATAGTTGCTGACGAAACCGGTGCCAACCTGACCGTTGGAGCTTTGACCCCAACCGTACAGGGCACCACTCGAGAAGAGCGCAAATGAATGAGCGTCTCCGGCAGCGAGGGCAACCGGACCCGAAATAGAAACAATCTGCACGGGGGATAGCTGGGGCGTGGTGAAGTTGCCGATGCCCAGCTGACCGTATGTGTTATCACCCCACGCCCATACGCGCCCAGTGCCATCAGCGGCTAGCGACCAATTACTGCCCTCCGCAACGGCCGCGATCCCGCTTAAGCCGGGAACGATGGCAGGGCTGCTGTTAGGTGTTGATGTTCCGTTACCGGGGTAGCCTCCCCATGACCAAAGGTTGCCGGATGAGTCCACTGCTAAGCCTTGTGCCATAAGAACGATCTTGGGGTTGCCGGGGAACGAAACTACCGTCGGCGTGGGGTTCACACTGGTGACCCCAGTCAGCGGGGTGCCCCACCACCACAGTGTCCCATTAGAGTCGAGCGCGAATGATGTGCCGTTTCCGGCGGAGATTTGTACTACTGCAGCGGGAAAGTTGAATGCGACTTGCACCGGGACCAATGAGCGATTGCTTGGCGGCGAGGGTGGAACTCCCAGCTCACCGTAGGTGTCATCGCCCCAACCCCACAACGTGCCGTCGGACCTGAGCGCCAGCGAGTGCAAGATCCCAGCGCTGATGGCAACGACCCCGTTGATCCCTACCACCTGTGCCGCTACGTTGCTTCCGCCACCGACCCCGAGTTGGCCTTGATTGCTGAGGCCGTATCCCCACACGGTCCCGTTGATCAGAATTAGGGTGTCGTATCCGTTGGATGAGACCGCAACCGCATTGGCCGGTCCCGGGACACTTCTTGGTACATAGTCTCCGAATTGATTGGTGGTGGGCGCGACTTGGAGATAGTCGGCACCCCAGCCCATCGGCGTGCCGCCCGGACTCTGCACGGCAGCAGATTGGGCGACCCCGCCAGCCACGGTGTAGTTGACGCATGTCGGCGTTGCTGGCGTCGAGATTGATGGCACCTGTTTGGGACTGGCGTTCTTCGGAGGCACACCGGTTTTGGCTTTCGGAGGAGGCACCGTGGCGGGTGCCGTCGCGATTAAGTTGTTGCTACTTGGCCTGGAACTCTCTGGAGCTACTGCCAGGGCTTCGATCGGAAACGTCGTGATCAGGATCGCTCCGACCACAAGTACCGCAATCCGAGCCGGGGCTGCAAGCGCGACGGCGATTCGTTGGCGCGCGTTGACACGCATGTTCAATACCTCCGAACGGTGAATCTGTCCCGGCCAAAAAGGGGTCGCCGTTGGAGGTCGTCCTATGCCCCCCGCGGTTTAGCAGTACCCCCGGGTTCCGCTATTCCTCCGCGTTGGGCGCGACGTTAAGCGCAATTTAGTGACTTGTCAAGTGTTGATTGAACATTGATGAGTTACAAATGCATTGCGCTGTTAGGACTGCTATGCAAGCTAGCCGGGTTTGGGCTAACCTTCGGTCAAATGGCCTACCGACGTTTTTGGTGAAGGCTTCAGGGGCCCTCCGGTCTCGCTAACCCGTCCCACATCGACAGGATCGCAATCCTGGCTCAGCCTCCGAAAAGACGAGGCGCGCGGGGAAGAAGATTGATCTCGCTAATGAGCACTTGTCGAAAGCTTCTCGCCGCCACGCCACCCGCTTGATGGGTGACGATCAGCCACGCGGGTTGCTGTTTACCTGGAGACGAACGTGGCGCATCGGCCGATTGCTGAGCCTTTTGTTCCCGCGAATCCCTCTGACTTCACAGACTGTCAAGTCTCGGCCCGGAACTTGCTCGTCACTAACGGCGGCTTTCTACACAATGATTCGGGCTTGGCGTATGCAATCCCCAGAGTTCGAAGGGTATGCTCAGGGCAAATGCCTGGCAGCAAGGGCGGGGGCCGGCGGAAGGGAGTGGTGGTTCGAGAGGGGTCGGTTGCGCAAGCTCGCAGAGAAGCGGGCCTAACCCTCGCTGAGGTGGCCGGACGGAAACTGAGTCGAACGGCCATTCACCTCATAGAAAAGGGTCTGTCGCGGCCATCGATGGAGACACTCAAACTTATCGCCCACCAGACGGGCAAACCGATGACGTTCTTTCTTCACAGCCCTGAAGAACGGTCCGGGATCGTTGCAGATTTGAAGGACTTACAAAAGGCGAAGAGTTATCTCGCCAAGGCATTGGCCGCTGACCAGGCAAAGACGGAGCCGGCCGTACAAGCCGAAGTCCGAATGCTGGTAGGACAAGCTGAAGAGTGGTTTGGCAACGCTGCCCGTGCCGACGAACACTTCGAGACGGCGATTCGAATCCTGGAGCAGCTAGGTAAGTCCCCATTGCTGCGCGATGCCCACATGGCCTACGCTGAATTGCTCGAAGCTCGACGGGACATCCAAGCTGCTGCGCACCATTGGAAACTGGCAGCCAGATTAGGATCGGATGGAGCTATATCCGGAGAGAGCGGAGAACTAAGCACCAACACGACTCAGAGCCGTACTGCTTAACGCGTGGAGTCGCGACTCCATGCCGAGGATATACCGCTGCCGACTGTTCATCGCGGTACGTCGATTGCGCGGAGACAGCGACGGCGTCCCGTGTGCCCTCGTCGGTGGGTTCCTTATTGTTTCGGACATCGGGACAGCCGAAGCTTTGAACCTAAACGAACGCCGGGCTTAAGACCGCGTGTCGTGGGTTCCGGTTAGACGCAACGAGATCAATAAGAGTGGCGTACCAGTCTGGCTTCGCGCGAGCTACTTAACGAGGTCGATTCTGACTAGCTCTGCCAGCGAGGGATCGATGACCGTCTGATAATGGCCCCGCTTTGCAAGGGCGGCGAGCCAGCGTCCCTCGAGCAAGCCATTGATGATCGCCGCCGGATCCCGATCCCACTCGACTGTACGCGGCTCCCTTTCGCCACGCCGTACGTTAATCAATGCACGTTCGAAACGCGCCACCGAGCCGATCACTCCGTCCCTTCGCGCAACATGATCGAGAAAGAGCCTCGAGCGCGAGTCGAGGAATGCATCCGCGGTGCCAAAGGGTACCTCTCTTACGACCTGCTCGAAGTGGCCGAGGTGACCGAGCGCGCTAGCGGTTAACGGACAGGAACGGCGAACGTCGAAAGCTTGCCAGCGGGCGACGATGTCCTGCACGACTCGTAGCCCGTCAGAGTCTTTAACCTCGAGTAGGTAAGGATCGCTCAAATGCTCCGCCGAAGAATCCGCATGGATCAACTCGTACAGGGCGCGCTGGTGCGCGGCGAGATCCATAGAAGCTAGTGCGGGAGCGCTCCTCGAATATGAACCAGTTCGGAAATGATCGTGTCGACGCCGAGAACGGATACAGCTTCCGGCAGTAACTCGTAAGTGACACCGGCGACGTTGGGCGCGCGCTCGAGTACATGGCGCGCAAGGGCAAGCGTCGATGGCGCAGTCCGCCGAGAGTGCACGTCGACGCGTAAGCCGTCGAATTCGACACCGCCAGCGATATGGATCTCACGGACGGCGCCGAGGTTGAGGTCGGTGAGGAAGCGGGCGATGTCGAAGCCGTAGTTGGCCTCATCACATTCGAGGTTGTAGATATCAAGTAGGAGCCCACAGCCGGTCTCGGCGACCAGTGTATTGAGGAACAGGGCTTCGCTGTACTCGCCTCGGTAATCCGGAAGGAGATGAACGATGTTCTCAACCAAGAACGGCAGCGAAAAGCGCTCCTGGATTTCGTTAATCCGTTGCACAAGCAGCGCTAGAACATCCTGGGTTCGCGGCAGCGGAAGCATCGTGCCCAGGCTCTCCCCGTCGACGGTCGTATAGCCTAGATGCTCACTATGCCACTCAACCGCGAAGTGAGATAGGAATTCGTCGAGAAGCTGCAGGTAGAGCTCCGAGTAGCCGCTCGCCGAGCCTATCGACAGCCCAACTCCGTGCACCATGAAGGAAACCGAGCTGCCGAGAGCCTTCAGTTCGTCGATGATCGCTCTGTCTAGGTGCACTTCCGCGCCAATGGGGCGCGCGATCGAATCCGGAGTTATCTCGAGATAGTCGACGAGCGGCACGATCCGATGGAGTAGGTCCGGCTCGCCACCTTCATAGCTAAACCCCAGGCAGTGCTGACGAGCGGCGGTCCGGCTGTGGAGAATCGTCGAGCCCACCGCTCGTGTCGACTTCTCCTCACGAGTCACCGAGAGAGTTGCGTGCCGGAGAAGCGCGCGGGCGTTAGCCCGCACTCACCGTGACGCCCTCGAATCCAGGGGCACCTGCGAGCTCCTTCACGTTCACCAAACGCTCTGGGTCGACCACAAACGCAAGATCGAAGCCACCCAAGCCACACGTTCTGCAGCCCTGCGGCCCAACAACACGCTCGATCAAATTCGCCAAATTCTCCAGCGTGATTCCTTCGCGCACCTGAATTCGCACAACAGACCGCGCGCGACCAGTTGACTTCCTCGACTCTGCCATCGTGTGCGCCTCCTGAACTCCGGCTAGCACACCGGTCGGACTTATTTGACAGAACGCTAGCAGGCTACATAGGGCTGTCAAGTGGTTGGATTTACAAACTGCCCACCTTGCTTATCGAGCCGAATGGCAGCGCCAACTGCGTCGACCGTAGCCGCGATCGCGGCGGTATCAAACGTCCTTGGCTGCTAGCCATTGGTGATGTGCAGAAAAAAGTGCGCAATCATTGCCCCAAAGACGATGGCCAGGATGGCGGCGAACCAGGGATACGCAATCATGAATTCGTTGAGGTAGTAGCCAACGGGACGGCGTCGCTTCACGGTCAACGCGAGGTCAGCGGCTGCCACGGCCAGGAGGATCCCAGGCATCACAGTTAGAAAGATGAGGAATCCGATCCTAGACAGCATCGGTTTTCTTCCGGTGCCAGAGCCAATCGTCGCTTGGATACCAGAGCCAGTTGCCGATTAACAGCCCGACCAGAAACGCGGCGACATCCGCGGGCAGCCCGGCCAACCGCTCCGGCAGAAACGCGTGATCCGCGGCCGCGCAGCGCACGTAGCTAGTGATGGGAGGAGGGTTTCCGTTCATTAGAAGCGCATAGGTTTCGTAGGCGATCACGCAAGCCACCCCGGTTAAGAAGAGCGCGAGGCACATTTGTAAGAGGCCACCAGTACGAATTTCTGGGCTCTTGACGACTGCCGGGGCTTGGTGAATCAGCTTCCGAACATAGGCGGCGGCCCGGCCGCCGATGAAACCTACGATCGTGACGGCGGCAAGTATCGGCCCCGCCCTGCTGTTGGCTGTGAGGACAGCGCACTGGCTGATGTCGCCGGTGAGAGCCCGATAGACGCCCCAGATGAAAAGGACCGACAGCACCAGGGTCAAAGCGCTCAGCACCCCGATTTCGAGCTGCCGATAGCCCTCTCGATGCCGCTCGACCTGGTTCAGTATTGCCATACGAACCAGCCCACGACGATGCCGGCGAGGACCGCTGCGGGAATGGCGAAATCCAGCGAGAAGTGGATGTCTGCTGGCAGCGCCCACAGATATCGCCACCCGAACTTGCAGCTGAGCCAGTTGTACAGCGCCACCAAGGCAAGAACGCCGACGCTGTAAGTGGCGAATCCGGACGCGGCGACCGAGATCGCTGTCGCCCAGTCGTTGCCAAGTGCGAATCTCAGCATCAGCATCCAGGCGCCCATGCCGACCGCGCCGGCGCCGATGACGATGGCGAAGTATCGCCCGAGCCGTAAGGGGCGCTCATTGATCGCCTGGCAGCTTGAGTGCCTGAGCCGTCCAGTCATTAATGGCGGCACAGCCTTAACCGCTCCCGCACGGCTTGTCAAGGGCCCTGCGGGATCTCAGGGCGATGTCAAGTGAGGGGCGGACAACGCCACTTGACGAATCGCGGTCGAGAGTAGATGCTTCGACAGCAGTTAGGTGGGCCAGATGCCCGCGGATATGGGACTTGGGAGGACCGGGCGATGGAGAACATGCAAGTTCGAGGCATGCGGCTTGGCCGCACCCCGAAACGAGACGACCCTCGAAGCCTGAAGCTGGAAACCTTGCTTCCAAAAGCCATTCCGCAGCCGCCGGCTGCGGTGGACGTGAGCACAGGTGTAACCAAATGGCCGATGTACGCAAATGACCATCTCGGGGACTGCACTTGCGCGGCGCTCGGCCACATGCTCGAGATCTGGACCGAGCAGGCCACGAACAGCCCTCGGATCCTAACCGACGCCCAGGTGATCGCGCTTTACAACCTGGTCAACAACGGCCAGGACAAGGGCGCCAACATGCTCGATGTGCTCCATCAGATGCGCGTGGGAGCGGGGCTCGCCGGTGACAAGGTTTTTGCTTACGCATCGGTCGATACCAAGCGTACCGACCTGGTGAAGGCCGGCGCGTGGCTCTTCACCGGCCTGTACATCGGCATCCAGATGCCGGTAAGCGCCCAGACGCAGACTGGTCCGAGCACTTCCTGGGACGTGGCAACGGGCCCCGACGGGCAAGCCGGTAGCTGGGGCGGCCACGCCGTCAATGTGGTCGCGTTCGACGGAAACGGACTCACGGTCGTGACCTGGGGCGCACTCCAGAAGATGACCTGGGGATTCTGGAATGCCTACGTCGACGAAGCTTGGGCGCTGATCCCGGTCGACTACGAGCATCTGAAAGGGGTTCTGCAAGCGAACGGGTTCGACTTCGCCCAGTTGCAGCAATACCTACAGACCGTAGGCCCTGTGGATCAGGTGACTGCGCCAGAGTAAGACGACGCGGGACTCCGACTCGATCTCTGCGACACGGAGGTAGTAGGCGTCAATGGCTGAAAACGAGGGAATCGGGCCACGTCGGTTCGGGCTACCCAAGCGCACCGCCGAAGCGCAGGTCGCCAAAGCACAGGTCGCGCTGCCAAATCAGGTTTTCCAACCGCTGCCTGCGCCGACCGGGCCTTCACCGTTCAGGATGAACTTGAATCAGGTGTTGCCTGCAGGAGCGATCGCCGGGATTGAGAGCACCGGACGCCTCACGTTCCACTGCGCAGGCGACACGGGCGGTATTTCTGATCCCCACCCTCAGGAGTCAGTGATCGCCGCCATGACAGCGGATGTACATTCGAGCCAGCCGCCAAGCTTCTTCTACCACCTTGGCGATGTCGTCTACTTCAACGGGGAGAAAGCCCAGTACTACCCCCAGTTCTACGAGCCGTATCGTGACTACGGCGCCCCGATCATGGCCATCCCGGGCAACCATGATGGCGACGCCGTGAATGCAGCCATCGAATCCTCCTTGGCCGGCTTTGTCGAGAACTTCTGTGCGGTCAGCCCTCACCTGACGCCCGAAGCTCAGGACGCCAATCGCGATGCAATGACCCAGCCCAACGTGTACTGGACGTTGCAGACACCGCTCTTGACGTTGATCGGTCTCTACAGCAATTGCCCAGAGGGTGGCGTAATCCAACCAGACCAGGCAAGCTGGCTGGAATCAGAGTTGGCGGCCAGCGATCCCCATCTGCCCCTCATCGTGGCCGTGCACCATCCAATTTATTCGGCTGACTCGGTCCATGGTGGCAACCTAAACCTCGGCGCGATCCTAGATGCGGGGGTGAAAGCCTCAGGCCGGATTCCGGATCTCGTCTTCACGGCCCATGTGCACAACTATCAGAAGTTCGTGCGTCAATGGCAGAGCCGGCAAGTGCCATACGTCGTCGCTGGAGCGGGCGGCTATCACAATCTCCACAAGGTTGCTGCCACCGCCAGCGGGCAGCCGCCGGCACTCCCATGGCAGCTCCCAGCCCCCAGCTCTGACACCCGTCTGCTCGCCTATTGCGATGACAGGTTTGGCTTCATGCGAGTGACCGCAACCAAGCAGACGATTCTGGTTGACTATCTCGCGGTGACGCCGGTGGCGGTCGTCGGTCAGCCCGTGACGCCGACCCTGGTGGACAGCTTCAAAGTGGATCTGCAGACTCATACGGTCGCGTAGCCGAGCGTTGCAATGAACGCCGCTACCACAATCGCCGTCAGCTCGCTCGCCGTCGGTGCCGGTGTCGTCGTGACGCTCCTGCAGGCGAAGCACTGGCTCACTGGCTCCAAACTGAAAACGCGAATGGGCTCCGTAAACTGGGATCCGGGCAAGAGTTGGGCATCGTCGTTTACCGTGATCGGAGCTCTGTTGGGGACAATCCTCGCAACCAAGAGCGTCATGCCTGACAAGCTCAACTACCTCGCACTGGCTGGGTATGCTGGCCTTCAACTCTTCTTCGGAATCCTGGTCGTAGTGGCGCCGTTCCTCTACCTGGCCACCAGCTCGCCAGTAGAAATCACCAATCCCCAGGCGGGAAACCAACCCCAGCTTCAGGGCTACGTCTGGTCGTTCGCGGTCACTAGCAGCTTGACCCTCTGGGCGGTACTCGGCGAGCTGGCAACGATCGGGCTCTTGTTGGCCGAGATCGATCACGCTGGTTCGATTCCAGCCGGCCTATTTGGGTTGTTTGTCGCTGTCCTAAGCGTGAGCGCAGTTCTTCTTCTGATCTATGTTGCGCGATCTCTGATCTGGATCATTGAAGATCAAGGCGACGTACAGCGGCATCAAGACAACATGGACGCAATGTTTGCAACGTCGACGGCGATCCAAAAGCCGGAAGTGATGGTTCCGCCCAAACCGAGCTGGTCCCTGTTCTAACGCCCGCTTCACATCTCGGTCGAGCTTCGCCAACGCAAGCGCGGGCAGATGCAGGCCCATCTGCGACCTACCGTGCCGCGGGCGCGGGAACAGTGACGCGAAACACCCGTACGGTATAGCCCAGCTCCTGGTTTCAGACAGCAGCGGACCACAAAGCGCTCACTCATGGCAGCGGCTAATTCCGTTCGGGGTACAGAGGTACTACGCGAACTGTTCGGTGAACAGCAGTGCCAGGTCTGGCGTCGGTTGCGGCTGATCTTCGAGCCAAGAACGCATTTGGTAGTACGAAATCGATCGCTGCCCGAGGTCGATGAGGGCGCAGCCGTGGTTGTACCAATCGCCGTCGCGTCCCAGCTGAATGTCGGGACTTCGCTGCTTGACCTGGGGGAAATTGACGGAGTACGGGTCGTCCCCCTCGACCGTTTCGAAAGCGCTGCAGCCGATGAGCCGGCCCTTCTTGAGCCCGAACTGGCCATCCTCGTAGATCATCAGGCTGTGCTCGTGACCCCAGAACCACGCCGCGATGCGATCGAACGTGGGACGAAAGGCGTCCAGCAGCGCCTGATTGAGGTACAGCACCTGACCTGAATCGAGGCCGTTCAGCGCCGAGTGGGCGCTGAACAGTTGGTGGTGGCTAAACAGGATTGTCTTGCCGGGGAAGGCGTTGATCTTGTCGAGCAGCCACTCGAGCTCGGAATCGTGGATCTTCGGAGCGACTCGGTTTGCATCGAAACCGACGCCGGGATCTCGATCGTAGAAACCGGTGTCCATACCTAGGAACTGGATACTGTCATCCGAGGTCCGAATACAGAAGTAGCTGGCCGTCTGGCCTGACCCGCCCTGGTTGAGACTGTCGATCAGGCGGTAGAAGCCGATGCCGCCCGAGTAGTAGTCGTGATTCCCGGGCAATGTGTAGACGCGCAGGTCGGCAGTGGACAAGTGAAGATCGGCCCGAACCCGATCGAGAACCGCACCGAAGTTGTGCTGCGCTTCGAATGGGGTGCCGGAGTAGTAAATGTCCCCTAGGTGGATGACGACAGCCGGCGAATGGTCGGAGAGGAGCCGCTCGAGGAGGATGCCGGCGTCATCCATTCCAGTGCCCCAATCGCCGATGAGCCCGACCTTGGCGTCACCGGGGATCAAATAATCGACCACCCCGAAGTTGCTGCCGCTGGCCGAATGCTTCCAGTCCCGATACTCCGGTTTGCGATGGGCCAACCAGTACCATTTGACGAAGTCGAAAATGCATTCGACGAAAAGCGGGTCCAGGTTTGTGAAGTGACCGATTGACTCCGCAAACGAAGTAGACCGCTCAATAAGGTCTTGTGCATGGGCATACGCGATCTCGAATAGGCGTTCTGGACCCACATCGCGTGCCGGCGGAGGGGCCTGGGGTTCCATTGGCTTGCTCAAGGCGTTGAATGCATAAGCGTCGGCGGCTCGGACCAGTGGGTGACTTGAAACGTCTCTCGCGCTGATGTCACCGTGGGCGATGTGCTGGGCGACCACCTGACGGACAGTGGACTGCCACAGCGAAATGGCTGGGTGTGAGACGCGAACCAGGCGAAGCGCTTCAGTCTGTGGAGGATTCACTCAATGCCTCCTGGAGCACCGGCGGCGACCCGATGGATCATGAGGCCTGCTGCGGCCTTGTCAAGTGGCAAGCCATCGAACAGTCGCGCCACACTTGACATCCCCCGCCCACAGACGACAATGTCGCTGGCTTCAAGGTCAGGCTACGAATGGCAGACAGCAGCGCCTACACCAAGCGGACTGTCCCGTTCCGCGCCGGCGACGGGCTCCAGCTCAACCTGATAAACGTCAGGGGCAAACACCCAGCCAGCCGCGGTCCTGTGCTCCTGGTGCACGGCGCCGGCGTGCGGGCCAACCTGTTCTCCGCCCCGGTGGACACCTCGATCGTCGAATTCCTTGTCGACCGTGGACACGATGTATGGCTTGAGAACTGGCGCGCCAGCATCGATCTCCCACCCAATGAGTGGACGCTCGACCAGGCCGCCGTTTACGACCACCCAAACGCGGTGAAGACGGTCCTCCAGGAGACCGGCGCCGCGAGCCTGGATGCCGTCATCCACTGCCAGGGATCGACGAGCTTCATGATGGCGGCGGTAGCGGGGCTGGTGCCCGAGGTCAAGACCATCGTCGCCAATGCGGTGTCGCTCCATACGTTGGTCCCAGTCTGGTCAGGTCTGAAGATCCGCTACTTGATGCCGATGGTTCGGCCCCTCCTCCCCTACGTCAATCCCCAGTGGGGCCTCAAGGCTCCCAACGCGCTTGCGCTCGCCCTCTCGCTCGGTGTTCAGGCGGTGCACCGCGAGTGCGACAACCCGGTCTGCAAGATGGTCAGCTTCACGTACGGCGCCGGGTTCCCAGCCCTCTGGCGCCACGAAAACCTGAATGCCGCCACCCATGAATGGATCAAGCAGGAATTTGGCAACGTGCCGATCAGCTTCTTCGTGCAGATGGACCAGTGCATCAGAGCCGGCCACCTGGTGAGCGTCGCTGGCTTCAAAGAGCTGCCGGCGGATTTCGTGGCCCAGCAGCCGCAGACCGACGCCCGCTTCTCGTTCTTCGCGGGACAGCGGAACCTTTGCTTTCTGCCGGAGAGCCAGAAGCTCACGTATGAATGGTTCGCAGGGCAGCACAAGAACTTTCACTCCTTCCACGAGCTCCCCGGCTACAGCCATCTCGATGTCTTCATCGGCAAGTCGGCGGCGCAGGAGGTCTTCCCGATCATCGCGGCTGAGCTTGAGAAGAAGGTGGCGTAGCCGTGGGTATACCAGCTCGGTTCCGCAGCCAGGAGGGCCGGCATGCACTGGTCGACGGCATTCCATTCCGCATGCCAATCGCGGCCCACAACACCCCTGCGCTGATGGCCGCCTTCACCATCGACTTCGGCAAGGCCGCCGCGCTGCTTCCACATTCGATCCACCCGCTGCGGTGGGGACGCAAGGCATTGCTGGTCGTCACCGTCGTCGATTACCGGTCGAGCGTGATTGGCAAATACATCGAGTTCAGCGTGGCCATCGCCTGCACCCGCGGCGCGCACCCGGCCCCGCCGCTGCTGCCGCTCGTCTTCCAGGGCCTTTACGGGACGGGGCAGTACGTATACGACCTGCCAGTCAGCACCGAGATCTCGGTCAAGGGTGGCAAGGGCATATTCGGGATGCCCAAACATCAAAGCAGCCTCGATTTCAATATCGGTGAACGCATCGTGAGCAGCCAGTACGACCAGGAGGGGCAGATGGCCGTGCGAATCGAGATCAAGCGGCCCGGCCGAGCGTGGCTCCCGATCACGGTCGGCGCGGTCAACTACTGCACGTTTCGCGGCATGATCGTGAAGTCGACCATCTACTCCTCCGGGAAGGTCGGCTTCTCGTTCTTTGAGAAAGGCTCGGCCAAGCTGTGCATCGGTGAGCATCCGCGGGTCCAGGCCCTGAAGGGGCTGGGAATCAGCCCAGACCCACTGTTCGTTGCCTTCTTTCCCGAGGTGCACGGCGTGCTCGACGACCACGTCGAATCCTGGTACGACACCTACGCCGAACCGCCGAAGACAAAACCCGAGGGGCTGGAGAGTGTCATCAACCTAGGCCTCAGCGAACAATGGCTGCCGCCGCCGCATGACCTGCCCGACTGCAAGCCGTGAGCCGCCTCTTCATCCTCAACGACCTGTTGTTGTTGCTCTTCGTCTCCATGTACCTGGGCACCGGGTGGTCCCTGGTGCTGTTCTCATTCCCGATCGCGCCCAAGCTCACAGTCGACAACTACTACATGCAGTTCGTGCCCCAGATCACGGCCGCCACCCGCTTCTTCACTGTGATGACGTCGCTGATGCTGGTGAGTGCGGCGATAATGATCGTGTCGCTCTGGGGCAGCGCACTTGCCTGGCTGCCGGTGATCGTGATCGCGGCGGTCATCGCGGCCACCGTCATGACGGTGATCTGGATCCTGCCGCTCAACAACCAGATGAGTGCCGGTATCAAGGATCCCGTTCAGCTGACCAACATCATCGGCCGATGGATGGGGCTGAATCGCGTCCGGGTCGGGCTCTGGAGTGTCGAATGGTTGGCGATGGCCGCCTTCTTCGGCATCAAAGCAATGTGATCAAGTCCACCGCCGCCGGCAATCTTGACCTCCAGCTGCGCCGCCTAGTGCTCGCCGTGGCAGCAATCACGGCTGTCTCGGGCCTCTTCCAGATGTTGCTGCCTGACCTCGTCCTCCGCTTCGTCGGCGCATCAACTGCGCCGGCGGCGCGGCATTTCTTTGGCCTGGTCGGCATGTTCATGCTGATCGTTGGCGCAGCCCTCTGGGTGGCGGTCCGCGACGGGAGCAGCGGGGTTGTCCTCGTGCTGGCGGCGCAGAAGGCGGGAGCAGTCGGCGGCGTCGTTATCGGGTTCGCCAACGGCATCTTCGGCGCGACGTCCCTGCTGGTGGCGGCTTTCGATGCGCTGTCTTTTGCCTTGATCTTGTGGTACTGGCAGCGAAATCGGCCCTGAAAGGGTCGGCCTACCTTTTCTTTTACGGTTATGTGTTGACGCTGATCGCCGCCGGCGCTTTCGGCCTAGTGCTGGCGCGGCTTGATGCCCGCTACCTGCTCGGACTCGACCTCTCGCAGCTCACACCGTTAACCGCCGCCACGACCATGAGTCAGTACCGCTTTCTGCGCGCTATCGAGCTCGGCTTCGGGGTCATAGCCTTCACCTTCCGCGATGAGATCTTCCACGACCGTACATTCAACCGGCTTTTCCTCGCCATCATGGCGTGTGGGATCGCGGGCCGGATCCTGGGCCTGGTCATAGACGGAACGCCTTCGCTCCCGATGTTCTTCTTCCTGGTTTACGAGCTGGTCGGGATAACCCTGATCTTCGCCTGGACCCGGTCGACGGTCCGGACCGGATGATGGCGTCGGGGCACTTCCCGGCCGTGGCCCCGCCGTCCGGCTATGAAGGCCCTCGACGCTCGCTGATCCTGGCCGGCGGCGGGATGAGGGTCGCCTATCAGGCTGGTGTGGTCCGCGCCCTGCTCGAAGAGGGCCTGAGCTTCCACCACGCGGACGGCACGTCGGGAGGCACCATGAACCTGGCCATGCTGCTTTCGGGTCTCTCACCCGAAGAGATGTGCCGGCGCTGGCGCACCCTGGACGTCAACGACTTCGTCAGCCTGCTGCCCCTGAGAATGTACGCCCGGGGTCCGGCCGATCTCCCGGCGCTGGGCGGTGCCGAAGGCGTCGTCAAGCGTGTGTTCCCTCATCTCGGCATCGACATCGAACAGATCCGAGCCGCGCAGGGAATGCAGGGGACGTTCAACGTCTGCAACTACACGCGCAAGACAAACGAAGTCATCCCACACGAAAACCTCGACCTGCCGCTGCTGTTGGCCTCGATCTCGCTGCCCATCTTCATGCCTCCAGTTCCGCACAACGGTTGCCTCTACATGGATTCGGTCTGGATCCGCGATGCCAACCTTGGCGAGGCCGTGCGAAGGGGCAGCGACGAGATCTGGGTCGTCTGGTGCATCGGCAACATGGGCGAGTACCTGGGCGGAGCGTTCAACCAGTACGTCCACATGATCGAGCTCAGCGCCAACGGCAACCTTTTCAAGGAGTTCGATGAGATCGCCACCCTCAACCGCAGTCGCCACCACCCGATCCGCGTACACGTGATCCATCCCGAGTACCCGCTGCCCCTCGACCCCGACTACTACAAGGGTCACATCGACGGCGCCACCCTGGTCGATCGCGGCTACCGCGACGCCGCCGCCTACCTGGCGAACCGGAGCCAGGATGGTGCGCCACTCGGCCCGGACGCAACCCGGATGCGGGACCCGCTGCCTGGGATCACGCTCCGAGCCTCGCTGCGGGGGAGCCTCGGCGGCGAAGGTTGCCGCCTCGATGTCGGCGTCGAGATCGCCGACCTTGACAGCTTTCTGGCCGACCCCGTTCACACCGCCCGCCTGAGCGGGCGAATCACGAGCAAGGGCGTCGGCGACCAAAGACCGGCTACGGACGGACGCGCGCAGTTCGGACGCCGCCTGGAGGTCGATCTCGGCTTCAAGCTGGATGGTGGAGCAGGCCGCATGACGGGCGCGGGCAATGGCAGGTGGAAGGTCGGGTTGGGCACGAGCAAGGGCGAGCTGAAGCTCGACCAGCTGGGAGCGGCGCTTTCAGTCCACGCCACGGGGGTGCACGGTCTCGCCGAGCGCCTACGAACCCTGATCCGCTTTTGGGCTTTCGTCCTGCGTGGACGCTGAACCCCGACCACGGCCCCCATTCCTTTTCGGCGTGGCCACCGCGGACCACCAATGCGAGGCATACGACCCCCAGCGCGAGGACATCCGTGACGTCTGGGAACGGGACCACAACCAGACGCCGCGCGGTCGGGCGACTGATTTCTGGACCCGCTACACCGAGGACGTGAGACTGGCTGCCGAGCTGGGCTGCCGAGCCTTCCGCTTCTCCGTGGCCTGGTCGCGGCTCGAACCCGAGCCGGGCAGATTCGACCTTACGGTGCTCGCGCACTACCAAGACCTGATCGATACCATCTGCGCCCACGGCCTGGAGCCAATACTCACGCTCCACCACTACACCTGGCCGCTCCACGTGGAAAAGGGAGGCGGGATGATCGCGCCCGGATTCCCGGACCTCTTCCAGCGCTACGCCGAACAGGTGGCGCAATTGTTGGCCGGCAAGGTCCGCCACTGGATCACATTCAACGAACCGAGCCAGCTCGTTTACGGCTACATCAAGCCGTGGTGGGAGCCGGCGTACATGATGCCGCCCGGGCTGCCCAATGACGTCGACGTGGAAGAGCAGGTGGTGGCGATCCAGCAATTGATCCCCAACCTCTTCCGCGCCCACACAGCGGCGCGCCAGGTCATCCAGGCGCACAACCCCGCGGCCATGGTGGGCGCCAATCCCTTCCTGCTGGGCCTGCCACCCTGGCTGCAACGTTTTGTCGATTGGCGTCTCACCCGGCTCAAATCACCACATGACTTCACGAAGCATGGCGAGCGCCTGGCGCGGCGTTCGCTGCCCAGCATCCCGCTGCCCGAGTCACTGTCGCGGTTGCTCACGATCCTTTCCACGGCGCTGTCCGGCAATTGGTGGTATCTGGGGATGGCGGGCCGTCTGCCGGAATTCCTGTGTCCGCCGGAATGTCACGGCCAGCAGGACTTCGTGGGATTCGACTACTACTGGGGCATCCGCACGTTCAGCCTGGGATCCGTCGGTCGGCTCGCCGACGCGGCCGCCGGCCGCTTCGATCGCGCCCCGGTCTGGCCGGGGGTCCTCTACGGGATGATTAAGTACCATGCCCGCCTGTTCCCTCACCTCCCGCTGATGATCGTGGAGAACGGCTGCGTGGAGTCTGCCGACGGGGTCGACCGCGCGACTTATCTGCGGCGCCACTTGCGGGAGGTCTCGAGGGCCCTTCACGACCGCATCAACCTCGCGGGCTACGTGTGCTGGGCCATCACGTCGAATCGCGAATGGGGTCTTGCGTTCGCGCCCGGCTCGGACTTCGGTCTCTTCCGCATCGACCTGGACACCGACCCCACGCTGACCCGGAAGCGAACGCCCGCCGCCGACGCTTACGCGGAGATCATCCGGGAGTTCTTTGCGCCTGGTTCGCCGTCTGCCGCAGGTGCTCCAGGATCAGCGGGTACACCTCCTGGGCGGCGTTAGCGCCGATCAGCAGGTCGACGTGGCCGTAGCCGGCAACCGGCTGCACGTGATCGGGCGTCACCCGCGGATCGGTAGCCCCATAAATATAGGTAAGCGGAATGTCGACCGACCCAGGCGCCGGCGTCGGCAGGACCTCGCCCGCCAATCCATAGACCTCGTGCAGGGTCTCGTGCGTCGCCGGGTTGAGCTGCGCATGCTCGAACAGGCGGCCCTGTACAGCGGCGATGCGCCGGCACACCTCGTTGTTGCACGGCTCGGCGGCGACCCCGAGAGTCGGTGGCAGCGGTCCGCCGATGCACACGACTGACGCGAGGGCCGGTAGGCCATTCGCGAGCAGAGCAGGAGCAGCGGCCCCATGTGCCACCGCATGCACCTTCTCGACGCCCGCCTCTGCGGAGACGACTGCCAACGCCGCCGGGTAGTCCTGCCCCTCGACGACCCAAACGTCGTAGCCCTGTGAACACAGATACTCGACCAGCGTGGTCTCCACGGTATCGTGTGAGAAGACCTCGCTGAACGAGCCAGGTTCGTGAGCCAGCAGTACCGCGCCCTGGTCGCCGCCGCGGTAGCGTGTCAGCCGCACGTCACCACCGTGGACTTCGGGCGCCGGCGCGCGCAAAGCGCGCCGCTGCCTGAGCGGAACGCCGTCCGTGAACGGGCTGGGCCGTCCAGACACACGCCCGTAGGTCTGCATGAGCACTCTCGCGAAGGTCTCACCGAAGCGCAGCTCCGCGCTCAACCGATCCTTGAGATCGCGTGCGTTCGTCGCACGCATCGTGGTCAGCTGTTTGAGGAAGTCGCCAGGCGCAATCTTCAAGATGCCTTTGGCGAGCACGGGATTGGTCGCGTCAGAGCCGTCGGACACGGTTATGTAGAGGGTGGTGGTTTGCGGCCATGCCATGGCCGGGCTCGACTCGCTTATGAGCTTGAAGCCCTCGAAGTAACGAACTGAACCGTTCTCGTCTGTCATCTGCATGCGGTAGCGCATGCGGCGCACGCCTGGTTCCGTGGGGTCGACCACAAAGAGGTTGAACTCGCCGTCATCGACTGTCATCGGTGTGGCGGATAGGGCCGGCGCTACCACGGTCCCGGTCATGTGCGCGGTGTGCTCAGGGTCGGCGAGCATTCGGTCCAGGTCCTCGGAGACGATGGTCAGGATGAAGCGCATGCTGGACCCATCGCGAGAGCCTTGATCCGCGGCCGACTGGTAATCGTCGAGCACCCTAGTTGAGACCCAGCCCGCCATCGACTCCGTGAACTCGATCCCGACCGGCGCCGCGGGCGCTGTGACTGTGGGCGGGCTTGATGGCAGCGCGTAGTCGATCGTCCAACCCCGGTCTGCGGCCAGAAGCGATGCGCAGCGCTCGCTGATAGCCGAGATGGTCAAGAGCGGATTCACCCCCAACGGCCGGGGCATGACCGATCCGTCAGTCACGTAGAGGCCGGGGTGGACCGCATTCCCCTGTGATGCGGCGAAGACCTGGCCCTTGTGATTGACCACCCCCCCGCTTGCATCCTCGGCCATGACGCAGCCGCCCAGCGGATGGACGGTGATCAGCGAGTCGCCCGTCACCTTCCTCCAGATCGGATCAGCGATGAATGCCGCTTTGATCGCGACGCTCGATTCATAGAGCCGGCGGTTGACAAGCTGGAAGATCTCCTCGTGGCCGACGCGCTCCCACTCGACACGTACCCGGTCGTCCTCAATGCGGATCTTGCCGTCGTCGTCGTCATGGGTCATGACTAGGAATATCTGCGTGTGCGCAGTCGCGCCGCGGTAAGCGCCAAAGAGCAGGCTTTCCCCCTCACGTTCCGCGACGGCCGCTTTTTCGCGGAGGCTCTCTGACTCCCTGCCGAAAAGTTCGGAGGCGACCGCGAGGGCTCCTGGCAGGAAACTCGCGACCGCACCCGGAATCGAACCCTCCTCGATAACCATTCCTTCGCCCAGCTCGGCTTGCTCGCGCATGTCGATGATCCCGGTAATACAGGGCCCCACCGGGGGCTGATGGCCCGGCTGGCGGTGCCCGAAACCGATTCCGTTCACCGGCGGCTCCGCGTTGTAAGCGAAGCCGAGCACATCGCCGTTGCCCGTGAATCGCTCTCCAACCCGATCGGACGTGGATAGGCCGCGCTGCTGAGAGCGTAGAAGAATCTCGGTCGAGCCCAGTGTGCCGGCCGACAGGATCACCACGTCGGCGCTCACAAACAACTCGGGGCCGTCGAACTTCTCCCGCCCCACCCCGAGCAGCTGGTAATGGACTAGCCAACGGTTCTCCGCCCGTTCGACGCTTCTGACCGCCACCTGCGTAAAGATCTCAGCGCCGTGGTTGCAGGCGTCGGGCAGGTAGTTCATGAGCACCGTGTTCTTGGCGCCGTAGTTGCAGCCGCTTATGCAGTCCCCGCACAACTTGCATGCAAACTGCTGGACCCCGACCTGGTTTATGCCATCTTTGAATGTGACGTTGATCGGCGGCCGATAGAAGTTAGCCTGGAGACGCTGGGCGGAAGCCTGCAGGGCGCTGGTCTTGGCCAGCGGTGGGAAGTCGGGCGGGTAAGGTGTCGGCGCCAGCATCTGCTCCGCAAGCCGATAGCCCTCTGCCAGCCCCTTGTCGAGGTCGTCACGGAGTGCCTGCGGCCAGCGCGGGTCCTGGAGCACACGAGGTTCAGCTCGCAGCGCGACGTTGGCATTCACCAGCGAGGTGCCGCCGAGGCCGCAACCGACGAAGACCGATATGCCCTCGTTGACGTGCAGGTCGTACAGCCCGGTCGCAGGTCCGCTGTGGGCGAGTTCCGTGTCGACCTGGAACTCCACCATCGCCTCGGCCTCGCCGTTGGGGTACTCTCCCGGCTGGAACTCCTTGCCGCGTTCTAGGACGCAGACATCCTGGCCGGCCCGCGCCAGGCGTGAGGCAGTGATTGCGCCCCCGTATCCGGACCCGACCACCACCACCGTGTAGTGCGGCTTCATGGTCTCGATCGGTGACGAGAGTCGGGGCATGCCTCTAGGCCTCTTTGTCGACGTACCCGGCGGCCATTCGCTCCGGCGGCTCGAACTCCCGAGCCAGCTGGTTGCCGAAGCGAGAGGTGACCGGGTATGCAGCGGGGAGGGTCACCACGATAACGGCATAGGCGCGGCAGCGCCCTGACAATCTAGGTGGACGCCGATACCCAACCTGTGCAACGACACACCTCGCGCGAGTTGTCGCTTGAACGGAAACATTTGTCAAGTTACAGGCAATCGGCTCGCTTGACAAGTTGGCTTGTGGGTCCATAATCCGACAAGTTAGCGCGAGCCACGACGGTTTGTCCTGGGGCCGGCTGCTTAGGGAATATTTGGGTGAGTGTCACCATCTACGGCTTGGGTGCATGGGTCAGGGAATTCAGCGGGCTTGGCGTCTCGAACAACGTACCAGCAATTCGCAGGCCGGCTCACTGCCGTTTGGTATTCGTACAGGACAGCGGCGGCCACAACACATACGTCGAATCACTGTGCCGTGGTCAAGGTATTCGGCGGCAAGCGTGACGCAGCTGGAGGCGTCAAACCTCATGGTCCTGGGTTGTCGCCTCGCAGGAGTCAACCAATGAAGGTACTTGGGGCGCTCGGAGCACTGGTCGCCTTGATTGCGGCAACGCTGGGGGTACTCGTCACCCTCGGCATCCTTCGCACGGTGCCTGACGTGACTGGTCAGTCGATCGTCGATGCAGACAACCGACTCGTCGCATCAGGCTTCGTGATTCAGCAAATGAATGATCCCAGCGACACGGTGGCCGTCGGGCTAGTGATCCGTACCGACCCCAATGCCAACACTCCGGCATGGAAGGGTTCCAAGGTCACGATTCATGTGTCGACCGGCCGGGGATCACCACAAGGCCCTTGGCATGTGATTGCGTCGGGCGTGGGAATTGATTTTCCATCTGGGCAGTGCCTTAACCTAGACAACGGCCAAGTCTATTGCGGCTTTGACTATGACATCGTCACGCCTCTTGGAAATGAGTTCATATCGCCCGCGAACGGAGCCCAACTGGTTTCCCTCGGCGTCATGGACCAGGCCAAGTTCGACGCGTTGGATGCCAACACGCTGTCGGGACTCAAGTATGGCCCGGATCCAATCCAACACGCGGTAGTGAACTCGGTGTTTGGAGTTAAAACATCGCGTGGCAATTACGCAAAGGTACACGTTCTCCAGGCAGGCCAGAACAAGCGTCTGACGTTCATTACATACGGACTTAGCTAAAGCAGCCCTCCGCTGACTTTCGCCACCCAAGATACCTCGCCGTTGCCGAGTGCTGGTTGACAGTGGATTGGCAGAGTCCCGGTAAACTGGCCTGGAGCAGTACTGCGCGAAACGCCGACTCAGAAATGTAAGGCATTCCGTCCGGGCAAACCTCCATGGGCCCATGCGGACCCGCTTCTCAGGCCGATCGAGTGAGTCGACGCGTCGGACCCTGGCAGCTGCCTCCGGATCCATTCGGAGCCGGCCGATCGGCGACTGCGTCAGCCGATCTGTACTGGGTACGGTGCGCCGAACAGCGAGGTGGCCACAAAGCCGACTCGCGGCGTCGTGTCCGGCGGAAGGTCGTACAGGAACTTGAGCACGTAAACGTCGCTCTTAGCGAATGTCGGCGTCGCGGGGGCTGAGGAGCGGAACGGTGTCTGACCAATCGAACCGTCCCAGGAAAAGACCTGCGTCGGCGACCCGGACTCGAGTGTGATCGGAGAGGTGAAGATGTCGGTCCGGATCTTCACACCCCCTCCTCCGTAAGTGAAATAGGGGCCGCTGAACCCCAGTCCTGTTTGCCTGTAGACCGCGACTCCGTACACCCTTGCGGTCTTGTGATTGCAGACGCCGGCGAGCACCCGCGGTGTGCTCGCCTTCGGATCCGCGGGATAGAACAGGACCGGGACCGCGGAGGCCTGGCGGCACATCGACGTGAGGCTCCCATACTGGATCATGCTCGGAGCCACCACGACGTTTGTGGCTGAGAGCGTCGGGATGTCCAGCAGCGAATTCCTGTTCGTCAGTGAGACCCCACCCCTGACTGCGTCCAGCTGGACGTCGAAGAGCGAGATCTGGTCGCTCGTGAACTGCGGGACAGAATGGACGGGAATTCCGGTCTTACGGTCCACCGTGACCTGGTCGTTGGAGCGGACGGGCACCTTAGGTGCACCCGCGACCAAGTCCAACCTGACGGACGCGCCACCCCGGTAGATCGACACGCTGACGAAGGGGTCGTTGTTGCACGTGGCCGTAAGCCCTGTGAAGGACGTGGGGTCTGGGAACACGGTGGCCTGACCGCAGAGTGGAAACTCCACCGCCCCATGCAAAGTGCACGACGCCTGGCCGTCGTACATCTGAAACAGCGCGTCTACCGGATTGCGCGTCGTGAAAGACGCGGTCTTCGGCGTCGCCGGCGCAATCGAGGGCAGCTGTTGGAACACGCATTCCCCGATGTTCTGGACGCTGTCGCCAAACTGCGCGTTTGCCATGCCGCCCGAGGTGGTCACGATCTGGACGTTTGGTGTCGCCAGGACCTGGCAGTTTTGCGGTTGAAGGTTCGAGTTGGAAACCGACACCTGCGGCTGATTCGCCGTGACGTTGTCTTGCTTTGGCCCGCAGGCGGAGCTCGAGTTTCCGCCGCACGCTTGGACGAGCGAAACGGAGGCGATAAGCGCGCCACCCAGCGCGTAGGCTGCGATCGCTTGAATGCGTCCTAGACCGCGAGGCGCGGATGTCATCGCCCCAGCCGCCAGAACAGGAGGGTCACGAGCGCCCCAAGGGCTGTCAAGCCGTAGCTCGTCCATGTGTAGTGGTTGTAGGCATTTGCGAGCCGCTCGACACCCGACTCTCGTACGTGTGTGGCGCCGGAGACCACCTGGTCCTGCGCCGTCAGGGCCGGAGGCTCGCCGCCGGCGGTGAAGTAGAAAGCCTGGTCGCTATCTATCTCCATCCCACCCCCGCCGTCGTAGGTCGTGTCGCTCGCGGTGGAGTGAAGGGTTAGCCTCAGGGTGTCGTACGACAGCGTCAGCTGATTTCCGTGCAGCTTCGTCCTCACCGCAGTGAGACCCTGGAGGATGAGCCCTGACGTGGGTGATTGGAGGGCGGGCCGGAAGGAGAGGACGAGCCCGCTGCCGCAGGAAACCACCGGGATGGCGGGAAAAATCACATAGGTCGTACCGATGCGCAAAGTGAGGGGTGAGCCATCGCCGGCAGGGCCAATGCACAGCTGGAGCGGCCCGGGTCCGGTCACCGAAAAGGAGACCCCTCCGCCCTGCTCGGGGCGAATGGTGCCAAGGTGGATCTGACTCCCGCTTGCGTTGTCGACTTCCAGTGATCGCGGTGCCGGCCACGCGCTGCTCACAGACTGATCCACCTGAGCTCTTCCAGCCTGGCACGCTTGCTGGATCAAAGTGCAGTCGGTTGCCGGGACCGGCAGCGCAACATCGAGCTGGCCCGACGACGCGGTCAGCAGTATCGACTTCGCGTAGGCGAAGAATGTGCCGGTGGTCGAGCCCTTCACTGTGATGGCGGAGACGCCCATGGCGTTCAGGGTGATGTCATCCGCGGGGTGCTGCTGGGTCGCGTACAACGCTGCGGCCAGGGTCACCAATGCGACTGCGGCGCCTACGACCTCTGCCCGCTCCAACCCCTTAGACGACTGCTTGCCACTGCGACCCATCGCGCCTCCTCGAGCCCCACCCCCGGGCGCACACTAGACCAGGCGGGTCAACTCGTCAAGTGACAACCCGATGTCGCTTGACGCGGCTGGGCGGATCCCTCATCCGTGACTGCTTCGAAAGTCACCAACGTAAGCGTTGTCCCGATCATGGATCAGGTGTCGCGGTTGACGGCGCCAGGCGGTGACTTCGATCATCTGCTTCCAGATCCAGGCCGCCGTCGGGCTGGCGGTGACGTTGAAATGAATCAGTTCCCTACGCTCGTGGCTGATGAAGAAGAACACATACAAGGATCTGAAGCTAATCGTCTCGACCACGAATAGGTCCGCCGCCCAGATGCCCTTGATCTGATTCCTCAGGAACGTTGGCCAGCGCTGACTTCTCTCGCGCTGCGGACCGCCACATCGATAGCGGCGAATCGATCGATTGCTGACCACGATCGCGAGCTTGAGGAGTTCTCAGCGGATGCGCTCAGTACCACACAGCGGGTTGTCGCGTGACATTCGAGCATTCAGTTCCCGAACTTCTGGGCTCAGGCGTGGCCGGCCCAGCCGACTGTGCGACCTCCAGGTCCAGTACAGGCGCCAACCTGTGCGATGCCAAGCGATCACCGTCTGCGGCTGCACGATCCTTAGTTGACGAGTCCATCCCTCCGGCCAGAGCACCGCACCCAGACCCAAAGGATCCGGTCCCGGTTGCGCAGGCGGCCTCGGCTTACGGCGAAGGAGCACCTCGAGTTGGTGGCGCAGGACCAGATTCTGGAGCACAAGGTCTTGGTGGGAACGAAAGCAATCAATAAGGACGCGATGCAGCATCAAGACGAAGCCCAGCACCGGCGCGGGAGCATATCAGGGCAGCGCCCGCCACCGCATGCACGACCAGCATGGACTTTTGCCGCCCTTCAGCGCAGTCCGGGCCGGCTGCGCTAAGGCGGAGATGCCGCTATCGACGCGCCATGGCTGCCGGTGCGTTACTGCGAAGGGCAGGGATCGTGATTGCTGGAGCCACCACTAAAGACCACCAGAACCCGCGAGGAGGGAATTGTGATTAGCCGTCGGGTTGCATTCGGATCCTGCGGAGCAAGCCCATCCGCGATGAACACCGCGTCGCTGGTTTGCGCTACGAGATACCCATCGATTGGCTGGGCGCCCTGAGAAGTTGCAACGCAAACTCGGACAACGGCCAGTGGAAGCCCGGCGTCCAGGGTTACAAAGGCCGGTATCAGGGCGATTGCCCACACCGCTGTCATCTGAGCGATCGGCCCAGGACAGTTCCATCGCTGCAGGTTTGACTCGGCCACTCGAGCCGAGACCAGATATCCGACACCTACGAACACCAGGCTTGCTCCGAGCGAGGTCAACCAAAACGCCAGCGGCTGAAGTCGGCTGACAATGTCTGGCTTGCCAGCCATGAACGTCGCCAGCCCGGGACCAGCACAGCCTTGAAGGCAGCCGCCATCGCCGAAAACTATCCAGTAGGCGGTCGGGACCGCCCACGCCGCAAAACCGGAGAGAATGAACAGGGCGACGTACCATGCCTGCTTGAATCGACGTTGGTTGGACCAGCCGGTCAATAGCAACCGCTTGCCCCGGGCTCCTTCAATGAGCCTGAACATGACGTAGGCAGCGGCTACGGCCACGCATGGAGCGACGACCTCGACCAAGCCGGTTGTGACCAGGATCGCCTGCGGCAGCTGGCCGATTACCACCTCCAGGGCGGCCAACTTGTAGACGTAGAGTCGGCCAATGAGAACGGTACCGCCCGAGACAAACAACAATGCGGCAGACGCTGAAAGCAGCCCCAGCGCGTTACCGATCTGACCGATCCAGTTGGTTGAGCTGCTTTGCGGCGAGGTGCCCGGCACAGGCACCGGCGCCCCCTCTGGCGGCGTCCCGCTCGCAGGCGCCGACGCGGTGCTATCGGATGGTGCGGGTGACTTCTCGATAGCCACGCTACTTCAACCTCATGTAATGATCCAGCTGTTGGTCCCGGTGGCGTCGGTCACCGCCGTGCGCTGGCCGTCGGCGTCGTAGGTGATCCCGGAGACGTTCGGCGTCACTCCGTCGCTATAGGTGATCGAGACCAGCCGATCGATAACGGGCGTTACCTGCTGGCGGATCTGGGCGGGCAACTCCCTTAGTGCCTCGAATTCCGCCAGTTTCGCCTTCAAGATTGGAATGTAGCGTGACTTAACAGGCATCTTCGCCGAGATCATACTCAGGACGGGATCGCTTAACAGCCGCCGGACTGCACCGTACAATTTGTTTGACTTTGGCGCAGACGACGACTTCGCGACGGATCTATTTCTACAGAATCGATCCGGGTACGGATGCCGCCGGCGCGCCACTGCCGTTTTCGCTGGGTGCGGCGATCAGTAAGATGGCGCGGCTCAAACCAGCTGGCGGGCTGTACCTGGCGGACGGAGACAATGTCGTCTTTCCGCTGGTCGACAATGCGCCATCACCTTCCCGGCTTCGCTTTGTTCGGAGCCGCCACACGGACCTACCCCAAATGGAAGAGAACGGCGCAATCAAGCAGCTTGCGATACCGGCGCGGGCTGGCGTGGCCGACTGCACACACGTCGTCTTTTTCGCGGACGGAATCGTCGGAGCTGACTGGAACTTCTACGGTCCGAGGGCAACCGCTCTTGCACACTACATAAACGTTAAGACTCGTCCAGCGAATGTGATTTCCATCCGGCCTCTGTTGCGAAGTGATGTCGCCGATGCCATCGATCATTGGGAATCGGTTCGGGTGGTCGAGCTGAAGATAAGGGCTCCATTCATCCCGGTTGTCCGCCAGGTGAACCGCACTCTCGCCGACGCGTTTGAGCGGGCACGCGAAGTCGGTGGCGCGACGGAAGTGGGCTTAGTGCTCGCGCCCGGGAGTCGGGCCCGACAGTCTCGTCTCGGTGCTGGAGTAATGCCAGTTATTCGCGGTCTCCTGTCAAGAGATTTGCGAGGCCAGGTGACTAGGTTCCAAGTCACGGGGCGTAATCAGACCAGCGGTCTCCTAGAGACTATCGATCTACTCAAGGAGTACCTCGTATTCCAGGAGGAGGTCGTGAAAATCAATCGCACTACACGTGCGTTGGATCCTACGTCCGCCTACGGCGCGATCCAACGGGTATACGGCGCTAATCGAGCCGCGGTGGATCAAGCACCGACAATCTACTAGGACTGGGTGATGGGGCGCTGGTGGGCTCAGCACTTCTTGCTTGCCGAGTCTGTGTCAGCTGTAATTGCTGGATTGTTGTTTGCGTTCTGGCAATCTGACCTTGGCGGAGCGCAGGCCGTCAACAGCCTGCTCAAGTCAAACCAAGGCGCCGTGTATGGGGCCCTGGCCACAATCTGGGGAGCGCTGCTGGGATTCGCTATTGCGTCGACCTCGATAATTCTTGGCTACGGCGAGAACTCCCGTATGAAGGCACTCACGGACGATCCGAGCTATGCACAGCTTGGTAACGTCTTACGCCTAGTCAATCCTGTTCTGGCCGTTGCGACCCTGGCAGCATTACTAGCGCTGGTACTGGACAGGGACTCTAGCTCGAACGAAATTGCGCGAGACCTGGTGCTAATCACAAGCCTCCTAGCCGTGGTGAGTCTGGCGCGAACCGTATGGATCCTCGACAACATTGTCCGCATTGCTACGCGACCAACTCGAGCCCGAAGCGGAGAGGAACCGTGAGGCAGCGGCCAAGCCGCCGGATAGGCGGTTTCACACACGATGCTGCGGTGTGGCAAACCGTTGCGACGCTATCGATACGCTCGCCTTATCGACAGCACTCGGGTGGCGGTCATTCCTTTGGGCCGCTGGGCCAATCGCGCGAGCCCTTGCAAGCGGGGTAGTTTGAGCAACTGAGAAAGAGTCCCCGCTTTCCCATCTTCGGCTTCATCGGTGCGTGGCAGTCCTCGCAGATATAGATTCGTCCCGCGAGCCGTTGTTCCACTGAGCGTTGAATCATCTCCTGGAGTTGCTCGCCTGCGACCATCTGGATTCGCGGATTCTGCTTTGTGAATTCCTCAGCCGTCTCATCAAAAACGCCACAGGTAACGAATATGCCCCGCTCGGCTTTGAAGTGCTCCAAAGTGCCTAGAAACTGGCGCAGTGGCAGTACATGAACCCAACTGTTCCGATAGTGTTTGCACTGAACCAGCACCGTTTCGCCATCCTTCCTCATCTCCAGGTCTACACCGCCATCGGGGCCGGCCTTGCCTACGTGGTCGACCTCATATCCTTGAGACAGGTAGTTAGCTGCGACAAGCTGTTCGAACTCAACCCAGGACATCTCTCTGATGTCGCGCATGGTCTGATGCAGAGTGAGCAGTCGGTTGTAGCGACTGCGCGTGAATACTGCCCCGAGCGCCAATATCCCTAATAGATATGTAATGACTAAGGCACCGACTCCACCCAAGAGCACCGCCGTGACTTCGAGCGATCCGGTCCAAATCCGATGCTCCGCGATGAGTGCGGCCACTGCAGCCGCGACATACAGGAAGACTAGCCCCACGACTACAGGAGCGGCGGCTGCAACTAAAGGTCCACGACGCATGAAGAACTGGAAGATCTTGCGCTCCCACCAACTCGCGCCGGACACAGCGGCGGCAGTATAGGGTGCTTACCGTCCTGAAGGTGCGGGATGACAAGGCGCGACCGATCGGGTTCTGGCCGCGTTCTCTAGGCGATCCCTGGATTGAGCGAATACCTGGCTGGAGGTTGAGGACTTGGAAGCGGCAATCTGGAAGCTGCGCACCCAAGGTTAGTGGACCTCGCCTGCTACGCGCCTGTAAGGTTAACGCGGCGTGACGGTCGGAAGTAAGACTCGCATCGCGATAACAACGACACAACTGGCAACGATGCACCCCAGGACAACCTCTGCCGCGAGAGCAAGGCTCGCCTGTGCTGAAAGCGACGTCGCTGCGGCGATCACGGTAAGGATTGTCACGACCCAGAAATCTCTCCACCGTGGATGCGGTGTCTTCTGACGCGGACCTAAGAAGTAGAGACTGAATCCCGCCAAGCCTGCAGCCGTGAAGTAATCAAAAGCGTGTGCCTGCAGGAAGCCCAGGTACTTGTCGCTGGGCTCACAGATAAGTGCCACCAGAGCCCAATCTCCCCCTCCGATTGCCACCCCAAAGATAAGTGCAACCACCTCTTTGGACGCACGCCTGCCGTATAGAGCGCCTGCGATAGCTCCGAGGAGGGCAGCAACGACAAAAACGGACGCAATCCAAATGTTCCTGGTAGTTAGGTAGAAGGCCGAAGCAACAACAGCTCCGAGAATTGTCATCCCGACGGGGGCGACCCACCGCAACCAGCTGGGCATCTTGGGTCCAACCATAACGGGGGCACCGTGTTCAACACGTGGCGGGAAGGCAGGGCTATTGCCAAGCGCCCTAGCAGTATTCGTCCGAGATCGATGCCAGATCCAGATCCTCAAGAGCCTATTTGGACATGCGACGTTCGTGGGTATGCGCGCTTGACGGAACCAACCGAAGCGGGCTACCTATAGTTGCCTCTTATCGGTAGCAAACATCTGTGCCAAAGGAGACGTTGTTGGCGCTCACCAAAGTGCACAGACCTAATCATGAAAAGTGCAGAGGTCGAGGCGAGGTCACAAACCTACACCACCTCCTTTACATTCGACGCGTGAGAACCGCTTTGGCGGGCCTGATAGCTCTGGCATGTGGCACAGCAGTCGGGTTTGCAACGTGGACCCTCGAACTCCAATCGCTTCCACCAGGATGCAGGCCGTGCACGGGGTCGGTGTGCTCCCTGATGGCCTGTGTCGTCCAATGGCCAAGGCTCATGGCTGTCGCGACGTTGCTCGGCCTAGTTGCTACGACTGTGGTCTGTCTAGCGGTACGGCGATTTGCGCGATAGGTTCCGGCAATTTCATTGGCGCCCTTGGCGCGCACGGCTCGCTGCTCAACTCTTCGGTTGTGCGGGTGTAGTAGGAGGCACCCGTTTCATGGCCCACGGCCCAAAACGAATCAGGCCGACGATCGATGCACTAAGAAGCACACCTGGTAGCACTCCAGTGCCCCAGGCCAGAAGTGCGGCCAATCCAGTCCAAATGAGCCATGACGACACGATCAGCCAAGCGTGGACCTGATTACCACTCCCCAGAGACGCCGCAATTGACCCGATCAACACAATCCAGCCGACAACGACCCAAGCAATCAGGTAGCCGGCCAACCCCAATTGCAGCGGACGGGTCAGTCGGGTGGGCTCTCTCACGGTCGGTATCGAGGAACTCTACGGAGGATGCAGGCGATAGCGAAGTCTTATCCGCAGGATAAGTATCGTTCTGGAAGCGGAGTCGCTTGGCATCGTGCAATAGTCCCCTTGTGGAGATTGAGCTCAGACTCGAAACGTTGCTCGTGGACGCGAGAGTAGCGCTCGCGGCGCTGAATACCAATGACCGGACCGTTGCCGGGCTCGTCAACCGCATAGCCGGCCTTCGATACGCGGAGGGCACTCTGGTCGGCTTCCTTGATGCCCTACTCGTCACTGAGCCCGATGCAGCTCAGGTCGTTGCCCCCAAGATCCAGGGCTTTATTGCCGAAGCGATCGCAGCCCGCCTTCTCTTGGATTAGCTCGATCAGTCTCATTCTCGCGTGGGCCCAGCTGCGTATTCGTGGAGCCGGCCGCCGCCCACTGAGCTTTGACTTCAGTTTCGTACCAATCGATTACTTTGCCGATATCGGGACTGAGATCAATGACTCGCACCGCCTCTCCGAGCGATAGTGCCGCATCCAGAGATTCGAGGCTACCAACCAGGTGCGCGATCGGGGCCGCCTCACCAGCCACCAATTTCAGATATCGAGGTCGGTCAGAGGCAGTGGGTAGTTCATCACGAACCCGCAACCATGAGCGGCGTGCACGTTCGAGTCCAATTGCGCGAACCAATTTGGCAAAAAGAAACAGACGGACCAGTCCGTCAATGTCATATCCCTTGCCACCGGTTGGTTCCAGGAGGCCTTGGGCGACCCAAGTATCGTGCGTGCCATCCTTGACGCCAGCCCAGCGGCAAGCCTGGGTCGCACTGATCCGGCCGGGAATAACCTTTGTCCTCATTGATTTGGCCGAAAATAAAGCATATCATCGGCCAAAATGAGTGCGAGCAGCCGGATTGAATGGACGCACGCGACTTGGAATCCAGTCACCGGTTGCAGCAAGGTGAGTCCGGGATGTGCTCACTGCTATGCGGAAACGTTCGCCGAGCGCTTCCGCGGCGTTCCCGGCCATCCGTACGAGCAGGGCTTTGAACTTAAGCTCTGGCCGGACCGGCTCGAACTGCCATTGGCTTGGCGCCGAAGCCGCCTGATCTTCGTCAATTCAATGAGCGATCTGTTTCACGAAGATATCCCGATCGAATTCATCACGGCAGTGTTCGACACGATGCGCAAGGCTCGATGGCACACATTCCAAATACTGACAAAGAGACATGAAAGACTCGAAGAGGTCGGCTGTGAACTAGATTGGCCGAGCAACGTATGGATGGGAGTTTCGATCGAAAACCGCCGGTGGGTCGTGCGGGCTGACAAACTTCGTCAAGTCCGCGCTGCAATTCGGTTCATTAGTGCCGAACCTCTGTTGGGGCCCCTTGAAGGGATCGATCTAACTGGAATCCAGTGGCTGATTGCCGGGGGTGAGTCCGGGACACGACACCGACCTGTGAATGTGGAGTGGCTACGAGACCTTCGCGATCGCTGCCAACGCGCTGGAGTGGCGTTCTTCTTCAAACAGTGGGGTGGGCGCACATCAAAAGAAGGCGGGCGTGACCTCGACGGGCGCGAGTGGAGCCAGATGCCAATCGCAGTGGCGCCATCGCTCCCACCAGCCGGCCAGTCACGTGCGTTCAATGATTTGTAGGGCGGGCAGTCGGATTATCTCGGTGAGCTCGAGTTTCGCGCCTGGTCGATTTTGACGTATCACCTTCCCCTCCTTGACGAGGGCCTTCACCGCGCGGGCATATGCCGACTCTTTCACGCGACCGTAAAAGCCGTCGTACAGGAGTTCGCGACGTAGCCTGCGAAACGTCGAGTCGCCACCGAATTTGGTAAGCACGGCGAGGATTGCTCGTCTCAGTTCCTGGTCGATTCCGATTTCGTAGGCGGCTACGGTGCCCTCAACGATACCTGGCAGCTGATCGGGAGCTTCGTATGTTTGGCTGAGAAGCGCACGGTCGACCTTGACTATGCAGTCGTTCATGAGCCACACAGCGTCTTCATGGTTGCTCGCATGTACCAGCCAATACTGGATCGGGCCGTGATGACGACTTCGAACCTCGTATGCCGACTTGAACCGGTAATGGTTTCCGAGAACGTTGTCGAAGTAGAAGTCGAGATATCGTGACTCCTTCTCCTCAAGGCTTAAGGCGGGATTAGTAGCAATGCCACGCCAGTTGGTCGTTCCAAAGAAAGCATCGACCATTTGACCAAGCCTTCTTGCGCCCGGGATAGATGGCTTTGGCGTGCCCTCCGGCAACAGCTGGCCAGCTGCTCGATGGACGATTCCGAAGTCAACGATGACGAAGAGGTCTGTCTTCCCGAACCGCTGCAGCAGCGGCAGGCAGCGGTCCGCAGTTATGGCCTTCAATCCAATAGGATCCAGTAGAATCAATGACGGGTCCGACTTCAGTCGCGCTGCAATCTCGTCTACGTGATCGTAGAAGTCACCTCGGCGGACGGTCACCAGGCTGCCGAACGGCTCCATAGCTCGCTCGAGTTTGGTGAAGTTCGCCGCGTCGCGTTCGATGCAAAAGACAGTGATGTCGCGCGTCGGGAATTGGCGTTTGTACTGTTGAGCCAGTTTCGCTTCAATTACGGGCGACCCCTCGATTGTCGCACCGTCGTCTGAGTCGTAGTGCCCGGCACCTGCGAACGCGTCAACGATGTGAATAGTTCTTGCAATTGAGCCCACCTTTCGGGCCCACACCACTAGATAGTCCGTCAGGATCGAGTGCTTAATCCACTGCCACGAGCGATACTTGTCAAAGAACTTGCTGGGATCCGTTCGCGGCATGGTCGAAGAATGCGCACATTACTACGAGAGCGTCGCGTGTGGAATATTTCCCGGCTGTCTCCTAGCGAATGAGCCGATAGCTGCCTCGCGAGGATGTTTCAAAGCAGGCTCGAGGTTGGATGCTGATCAGAGCTGCGCGCCATGTGACATAGGGAATCGCATCGCGACAGATCAGGTTTCGGCTATGAGTCCAAAATGTCAAGCAGGAGTTCACTAACCAGCCCGCTGATTTGACTCGAGAGCCCGGCGTCTCGCTTTGTGGCCTTCGATGGTTGTGGCCGTCCGTGACCTGTGCCTTCTACGTTACGGAGGCGGTTGACCGCACACATCGCCAAGTAGAGGGACTGCTCTACGGCCGCTCGAGGATCAACATCGAGCGTCTGAATAACATCTGACGGGGGCAGCGCCAGTCCGAGCAGGTTATAGGCCTGATACAAAGTCCCAGCAAACCCCATCGCGTCGGAGTAGTGGCCACCCTTCTCGACGATCACGTGGCGAGCCACTGCCTCAGTGAGATCCTTCGCGGTCCCGATAACCAACGGGTTATCGGAGGCCCCGTACCGAGCGCGTCGAACATAGGCTCGGAGAGCGGTCGTCAGCTCTGTACCCTCCAGGTTGTCTAGTGTCGTTGGTTTAAGGTGTCCTGCCGGGTCTAGGTCGTACCCGATATCTGCAAATGCCCGGCAGCAGGCTGCGATGACCTCTCTTGCCCTCCGTATGTCTCCGAGCCCGGCAGGAACGCACCCGAACCTCGCAGCCCATCCACCAAGTGGCTTACAAGCTTGGCACCAGCAGTTGGATCGTTCTCAACGGCAAAATAGAGCACGTTTCGCACGCGTTTCATCTTTCCGATGGGGCCGGTCGGGCTCGCTGAGCCAGGATCAGCAGACGTGAGTCCGGTTGCCCTGAACCACATTGTCAACTCGTCGTGGGAGGGACCCCTGCCGCCGTCGAAAAACTTGGCCAGCGTGGACGCAACTTCGACTGAGATCATGCCAATTGCAGTTCTTTATGAGGCATTAGGTCATACGAGCTGGGGACCATCTAGGCAGCGCCCGCGTTCAAAAGGCGCTAACTAGTGGCTCTAACTCCGAAGAAACCGGACTAGCTTCGGTCCGGCCCAGGCGGCGACAATAACGCCAGCGATCGGCGCCACGACGGCAAGAAATGCCGCGAGCTGGGGATCATGTCGAGCGACGTGGTGTTCAAGCTTGCCGGCCTCCAGACCAAAAGCCTTACTGATGGCAGTCTCAGCCACCCACTCCACGCATACAGGGCAGTAAAACATCTGTTCGGCTAACTATACCAGCCGGACAACTGCAGGTAGCACCGCTCCGGAAAGTCCTTGTCTGCATCTGGTGGTTTCCACCATCGCGCCAGAGAAACCCGGACGAGGGTACCCGTCGGAATCTTTTGAATGGGAGGAGCCACTCCGACGTAGCTGATTTCATTCGATTCCCGGTATCGGTAGTAAACCTTGCCTTTCCCATTAATATTTGAAACGAGCTCGACGTCAGGCAGCCAAAACCAGGTGCTGCGCGTCGGAATATTTGGCCGCTGAACATATCCGCGACCGCTAGCGGTGAAACCTAGCTTCCCTTCGAAGAGTCCGGTCATATTTCCGGTCCACGGTGCGATTCGCTCCATCAAGTACGCCTTGAGATTCGGAATCGCATCGATTAACTTCCGCCTCGTGACTAAAGCGTCCTCCATGTGGGGAGGCTCCGCACCTGGCCTCAGCTGCAAATCCATGTCCCACCTCTGACCTATCTCATAAGGCGTCGCCGCCGGAGGAAACCTCCAACCGGTCTCGTAGAGGCGCAAGCTCGAGAATCGCTCATCTAGCGCTCCGACACAGACAGCGAAGCCCAGCTTCGTCTTAGCCACGATCAATACGTTCAAGGGAGGAGATGCTCCACTGGACCGTCCAGTTCGCTGTGACCGGAGATGTAATGGGCTGCCAATGAACGGTGGCACGCGGAAGGAAGGGTCTCGACGCAGAAGAGAGCAACCGCTTGTCGACTGGCCATCTTCTCTAGGAAAGACTTCAAGTCGAAGTGCGCCAGAATCTCTGACTCGTACTTGTCAATAAAAGCCTTGGACAATGCGATGCGGTCGCGCTTCTTGACACCTTCTCTAGAGTCCATGTCCCCTTGGACGTTTCGAATTTCCTTAGATGGAGCTAACTCAGACTCGTAACCGTACTCAATTCCCGCTGTGCGTAGAAGATTCTCTAGTCGTCTTCGATTTAGGAATGCAGATCGGGTTCCTCGGACGCCGCGCCGCTGACGGACATCCACGAGCGTATCCACGCCGGCGGCCTGGAGAGCCTCTCGAAAGCGATCTTCGGTGAAACCGTAGCCTCCAATCGTGAGCAGTCGCTTCACATTCCACGAACTGGCCGGTACTGCTTGCGTGACAGGAAGTTCAGAGGAAAAAGCTCGGCTTGGCCCTGGACTAGATCGGCGATGACTTCACTTTGAGTCATGTCCGCCCCATCTGGCAGTAGATGCACAACCTCTATACCCTGCGCAGCCAACGCTTCACCGATTAGCTTGCTTCGATGACACTGGGTAGGCTGCCCCTCGCTACAAAATAGACACACTGTGTGACCTTGCTCATACGCCTTTCGCAACCGAGCGATGCCACGTTTGAAGAACTCCTTGGCACTCGTCTTTGCATAGTCGACTCGACCGGCCGTATAACACTCGGGATCGGTAGGCCGGCCGCCCAGAAGATCGCCCATGTAGACATATTTGATCGGACCGCCCCGCAGCGACAGCTCCAGGTGTTCACGAGCGAACTCCGGCTGATGCCGCGAGTACGGAGTTGACCGAACGTCGATGAGATATGAGGCGTCCACTCTTCGGAGCTCGTCCAGTAGCGTGGCCAAAGAGTGCTTGCCCTGGCCGATTGAAAGGATTTGGCCGGCCGAGCTATCGCCCCCAAATCCAACCACAGCTAGGGCTGTTGTCTCCTCGAAACCGTAGGTTTCGGTTCCGCTTGACACCCCACGCCTCCGGCGCCAGGAAGGAAGCGTGTGGCCTGTTGCGATGGCATGCCCTCGCCATATTGGCCGCAAGGCGCTGTGGATTACAAGGAGAACAAGCTGTGCAAGACGGTCAATCTGCTTCGAACGCACGTTCGGTCCAGTCTAGAACAGTACCCGTTGATCTTGCAGGCCCATGTGCGCCGGGTCAGCGGTCCCGATCCCACAAAACGGCACGATCGGAGCCCGGTCCGGTACCACTCTGCGGGGGATCGCCCGATGCCTGCACACCGCAAAGCACAAGCGCATCTCAGGCGTCTCACGCTTCGCATGCAACCATGTGGCTAGCTTTTAGCTAGCCAAGCCTTTCGGTCAGCCTCACGTCTGGCAACCAGCTCCGGCCGGTTGAGAATGTCGATAACCCGCCATGCAGGACAGACGCAGAGCATTCCCACATTGAGCTGTACCGCTAACTCTGCGTCGGCGCCCTTAATCCTTGCCTCTTGCCACTCGTTGATATGACCCCAGGAGACTCCTAATAGAAAGGCGTCGGAGCCCAGGTGGATTGACGACCTCGGGTGGCCTCTCTCCACAACTGGACCGCGCAGATTCGCGACGATCGGCGAACCACTGAACCCGGCCCGAGACCGGGTCTCGATTAGATAGCTCTCTACATCTCGTTTGAAGCGCGGGTGACGGACCGCAACGGGCATGGCACTGATGTTGCCGAAGCGAACGGTCGTGATGCTGGGCGCTTGGCGGTCGGCTTTGAAGCGGCCTACGTAGTACACATCAACACCGATGCCAACGTTCAGACCGACCAGCTGGTCTGCCCGAATGCAATGCGAGATCGGAAACGCCGCGATGTCATAGGGAGTGGAGTCCAAACCTGGCAAAGGAGCTACGGCAAGATCATCTTCACCATCTGGATGCCTGAACCACGAGTTCTGTTCGATTTCGATGAAAATCAGCCTGTTATCCAACCCGCGCATCACAACTGTCGGCTTCTCGTGGCCGAGAACCAGGTGACGATTCGTGACCACGTACAGGTGGTCGAGAACACTGTTCCCGATGTCCTTCAATGGGATGGCCATTACGAATCCAGTGCCGCCCTCCTCACGGTCGCTCTGTGCAGAACCGAGGGAGGGATAAACATGGACGATCGCCTTCGACGTGTTCTCGTCTATTCGCGGCATTCGCTGCTGTGCCTTGGGAGTCGGTAGTAGCTGTTCAGCGTAGACGCCGGGCAAGCACTCGAGCCCCGCAGCGCCGGCCGGCGGCTGCCGGAACTTCGGATGCGACCTGGCATGGGGTACCCCATAATTCCGCTCTAACTATCCTCGCGTTAGCGATCCAGGCCACTTCATCGGCGGCAATTGGTTTGACGTGACGCCAGCTCGGCAATCGAGCGTCATACGTTGTAGACGCCAGTCGACCCTGCAGAAGGCGGTTCGCACGACAATAGTGCTGCCATCGCGACGAAATGGACAAGCGGACCAGTCATCGTCGAGCGGGATCCGCCTTGCGAGGTCCTCGCCTTTGAAACACTGCGGGGAGACCTTGACGTGATCGTAACTCGTGGTGAGAACGGTGCAATCGAGAACGTTACCAGCTCGTTGTTCGGCGAGCAATTCGTCCTTCATGGCGACCCGACAAGGTGCCGCCGTCTGGAATATCGACAGTACGTTCGATCGGGTCCGGCAACCATTAGGAAGCCCAACGGCGAAGAGTTGTCTATCTCGGTGCCGACGGACTGGCTTAAGGCTGGATCACAGTGGGAAAAAGTGTCAAGGCATTCGGCGGAATTGTGGATCGAAGATACCCGGGCAGTAGATCCAGCGCCGACGATTTGGCGCTACGGTCACCGCGACGATAAGAAGACGGTTCCGCCAGACGAATTTGATACCAGCGAGTATGAAGGCGACTTCGTATACCGCGGTTTTGACCGCTGTCGAATCGTGTTGCCAGCGTTGACACCCAGTGGGAGTCGAGTCCTGATCACGTCTGAATTCAAGGGGCAGATCGTCGATTCCTGTACCGGCAAGCTTGTTGTCGAGAGCCCAACGTGGCGGTGGAGAGTTGACGTTACTTGAGCAGTGGGCCGCGCGGTAGCGACTAGATAGCAGAATGCCGAGGCGCTTCCACTCGTTGGCTGCCCAACTGATCACGCAATCTCAGGATGCGGCATTGACTGCAGTTCAGGTATTCAACAACCCACTGATCAAGTTCAAATCGCAGACCTTCATAGTCTTAATGAACATCGCGTGGTTGTACTTGCTCCACGCCAACTACAAGCGCACTGGGATTGAGTACCGCTACTACCGGAAGGTTGGAAACCGCCGGCATTTCGAGCACACTGACACGGGGACTTACAAGTATTGGGACCTTAACAAGTGCCTAGATGCTCAGGAATGTCCTCTTGACACTCCGACCAAGAAGAATCTCCTGTTCCTAATCGGCTTGCGTAACGAGATCAGCCATCACGTCAGCCCAATAGTTGACCAGTTCGCAAGTGCTCGGTATCAGGCCTGCTGCCTCAACTACAACCGATGCCTGAAGGAGCTATTCGGCGCCCGCTATGGTATTGACCGTCACCTTAGCTACAGCCTGCAGTTTCAGACACTTTCGCGAGAGCAGCTAACCTCACCAAACGAAGGCGACCTGCCTCCAAATGTGCGGTCATACATCGCGAAGTTCGATGCCGAGCTTAGCGTCGATGACCTGAACAGCGAGAGATTCGCCTATCGAATGCTATTCGTCCCGAAGCTCGTCGGAAAGCCAGGTCAAGCCGACGAGGTTATTGAGTTCCTTAAACCAAGCTCTGAGTTGGCCCAGGCGATCAATCGCGATTACATCGCGTTCAAGGAGGTCGAGCGGCCGAAGTTCCGACCCAGTGATGTAGTTCGGATGATGAGAGAAGAGGGTTATCCGCGATTTGGGCTTCATTGGCACACGGAGCTCTGGCATGAACTCGAGGCCAAGAACCCCGCCAAGGGATTCGGAGTGGATGTCGCTGGATCGTGGTACTGGTACTCGAGCTGGGTGGATACAGTGCGGACGCATTGCGAGGAGAACGCCGCTCGATATCGCTAGCAAAGTCGCGCAGGTACTTTCGGGCCGCGTAGCGACCTTATCTTGCCACCTCCGTCAGGAGGTCAAAAGGGACCACTGTGGTCCACACGAATCTAGTCGCTTCGCAGTGATTTGGTCCACTCCAATGAACGGTCGTTGGGCTCGGCTTCGGCTTTGGGTACCAGCTGGTTCCCTTCGCGGGACTCCGGTGCGTGGCCCGGCGGTTCTCGGGGCCTGACCGTCGAGCTCGAAAGCAACCACCCGTGCGCCCGACCTCCTACACCCTGCGCCATCGCACGGAGCGCTTCGCGAATCGCTCGTAGAACCGGTCATACCAGGTGTTGGGAACTACAAGGTCGGGACGGAACTGCACGATCATCGCGACCACATCTCGGTATCCCTGGTTGGCAACGATGAGCGGAGAGCGATCGCCGTCGACGACGATTTTCTTGAGCCCGAAACCGAAAGGCGGATATGGAGTCTGTATGCCCATGACGCGCGCCAGTGGTACTTCATGGGTTGTCGTGATGGAACGCCACCGCAGGGTCGGGCCGTGCACGACGCCAACCTCGTACGCGATGCGAAACAGCCACCAGTAAACATTCCATCCGTAGGCCGCCACCCACAGAACTACAAATGCTGCCGGCGGTCCGGTTCCGCCCGCTAGAAGATTCACAAGCATGGCGACGCCGGCGATGCCGAGCGGGATGAAGATTGCGAAGGTCAGTAGTCGGTAATGGACGAAGCGATATGTGATCGAGTCTGGGGTCGGACCAGCTGCGCCGGGGGCGCCCTCGCTTGGGACTTCAGCAGTCACCCAATGAGTCTATTCAGCATCGGGCCTCACTTACCACTCCGCCAGATGAGGCTGCCGCCCACGAAAGCGCCAGACACCTGTCGCCACCAGTTGTCGATCTGTCCGTGTCCTCCGAAGGTTGTCTTGTAGCTCGTAGAACTTGAGGAGCGGTGCTCCACGCCGCAACGCTCGCGCCCCCTTTCCTGACGCGCCGCGTCGATTTCGCGTCAATTGGCACGCAGGGGGCTCCTGCCAATCACGGTGACTCAAGTCCTGCCTCAGAAGTAGGATCTGACCGTGGACCAAGGAGGCCGCGCACGTATCCTCCTCATCGCTGATCGATCGAGCGTTCGGCGAGAGGTAGCTCGCCTGCTCGTCGAGGCCGGGCTTCATGTGCAGGTTTTATCGACGATTGCTGAAGCGATCTCAGTCGTGGTTCTCGAGCTCCCAACCTTCGTGGTGTTCGACAGCCACCTTGGCGCCAGCGAAGGAACGCACGCGGTCAGCACTCTGCTGCGGACGCTTGAAACGTATCGTCTGCAAGCGGTCGACTTCGCCGTCCACAGCGCGGCCGATGATGATGGACTGGAGGGGGCCGGCCAGCCCGCACCTCTCCGGCCAAGGCCACAACTGCCGTCGTTGCAGGCAGAGGCCGAACTGCCCAACGAATCTGTCGGCTAATCCCGCGTTACGCTACGAGCTGGCTAGACCGCGCCGAAATTCCACGACAAGCGGGACATCCGCCAGCATTCGCGGCGCAGGGATTGGGTCCACTCCGATAGACGGATCGTTAGGTTCGCGTGGGCTTCTCCCCGCTGGTTGACTTAGTCGCCTCCGGCGCGACGGCGTAGGCAATACGCCTGGTCGAGACCGGGCGCTGGAGTGAGATCAGGACTTGTCGCGCTTGCCAGTCCATTTTCCCGGCTCCCAATGATCCCAGTAACGGACCAGTCCGAACCATTCCTTTCGCGTCTCGTTACCAAGGAACGGAAGGAACTGATCCGGGTCTAATTCAGACGCCTTGTCCCCGTATTTACCAATGACCCAGAGCTGGATGTCTTCCAGGAGACCAATGACCAAAAGGTTTCGCACGCCCCGGGAAGCATCTTGAAGCAGCGTTTCGACTTCGGCGAATAGAGACGAGAAGCAGTCAATTTGGCCGGCAATCATCTGGTCGACGATCCATTCAGTCAGGATCCCCAGGTCAACGTACTCACCGAACCGCTTGCCCTCACTCCAATCGAGATGTCGCTGCCATATGGGCTGAAAGCCAGGGCAGATCAAAATCAGTCGTTCAGCAGCCTGGGCCTCGCTTACCACTTCGCCAGAGTAGGCTGCCGCCCACGAAGGCGCGAGACCTAGTTCGGCGCCAGTCGTAGACCACACCGATCTCGTAAGCACAGCCAATTACCGCGGGGACTCACGGTTTCTTTCGCGACAAACGGCCGAGAACGCGGTGAGCCTTGTCCAGCGCCTTCAGGATGTCTTCTTCTATCCCACTCGTCCGAAGTGCGCCGGTCGCAAACCATGAGGCGGCGAGCACTTCGTTACAAATGCGGATCTCGGAGCCTCCTTCAAAGGTGAGCAGCATTCGGATATCGTAGTGTTGGTGGGCTGGCATCGATTTCGTCGCAGGAATGTCCTGGACCTGGACATCCAGCGGTACCTCTCCAAGAGGCGAAAGAAAATCCGCTAGACCGGTCTCTTCATGGACCTCGCGTATTGCTGCTTGAAGTACCGAAGCATCGGCCGCCTCGATATGGCCACCGGGCTGCAGCCATCGACTGAGCGTCGGATGGCGAATCAGTAGGAGGTGATGCAGTGAGGAGGTGAAAACGAAGGCGCTCGCAGTGATATGCCCTGGCAAGCTACTTCGATCGAAGGGGCGATCGCCATCGGCAAGTAGCACCTGAGTACGTTGCAGGCTCTGTAACTCTGATTCATCATCCGGTTGTAGTTGCCGGAGGATGCGAGCTAGGCGTCGCCGGTCGATTCCCACGTGACGGGCGTCAGACCTTCACACAGACGTACGCGGCGAACACCCTCGATTCGCTGTAGCTCGCCTCCCGAATCTCGAAGCCGGCCTTTTGCAGCATCGGCTCAACTAGCCATGAGAACGTGCTGTATTCCTCACGAATGTGCGTCTCAAGCTCGATGCGCGTCCAGCCCTCGTCTGACCGGACGGGCGCGGTTCCGAGCCAAGCCTCAATCATCCGTCCGGTATCTTCAGGCTCGAACGAGAAGACGAGATCGCGGACCCGCAAGACACCAGCTGGCTTTAACATCCCGGCCATTCGCTTGAGAGCCACCGCCTTCCAGAAGTCTGGTAGGTGATGCAGGGCGTTCCTCGAGAAGACGAAGTCGGCTTGCTCGCCTCGATGTTCGTACGTGAGGAAGCCGTTGCGCACGACCTCAAGGTTCGTGACCCCTTGCTGCGCGACCTTTAGGCGCAATGCCTCGAGCATGGCGGGAGAGACGTCGACCGCGATGACCCGCCGGCAGGTCTGCGCTGCGGCCAGGGCGAAGTCGCCAGTACCAGTACCGAGGTCGATGAGCGTGCTCTCCGCGCAGAGCCCTAAGTTCTGAAGCAAGGCCAAGTCTGGTGTCGGGTCGAAGCTCGCCTTGCGGTCGTAACCGTCCACGTACACGGGATCGAGATGTTCGTCCCCCGCGTGAGAAAGTTCGTCTATGAACCAGGAGCCAGTCTCCATAGGGGGATCTTATGCGTTCGCTGACGGCGGACGGACGGCTCTTGGTTGAGCGCAACGGGTGAAACCTCAGCGTTTCTTGAGGAATGGCTGAACCTGGGCTGAGGTTGGTTGCCGCGAACCTATCAGGAGAGGTCGAGCAGCGGACGCGAGGTGATCACTCTACCCGCCTCGCCGGAAATCCATGAGAGGGGATCAAGGAAATCGACGATTCCAGATCATGGGATTCAAGGATTTAACTCCCGAGCGGATCGCGCTACACCAGTACGCGTCATAGAAGGTGGTCCCAAGGAGGAGGGGCCGGTTTGCGGGGGAAGGTTTGTCTTGCTGCTCGACTGTGCACATTCCGTGCGCATCGCGGCCGCGTGCGTGCGATCGCGTGCGAGTCATCACTCGGGCCGGCGCCTTGATGCGATGGTGCCCGGCGATCAGAAGTTGCCAATAAGACGCCGTAAGACGCAGAAAAGTCGCTCCGCGGCGGTCATTTGATGGCCAGCGCCAGCAGATGACTAAGTAGATGTGCTGCCTGGACTTTGGAGGATGAGCATGATGCATCGGCCTATTGCTATCGTCGTCGGCGCCCTGGTTCTAATCGGCCTGGGGGCCTTCGGTGTCGTGCGGCTTGTGTCGCTCCACAGCACATCGTCCGCGGCGTTCGTGGCACCCAAGCCGACAACCTGCGCCGACGCCTACAAGGTGCTCAAGTTGACGCCCTCTCAAGTTACGGGTGCCAACCCGGTCTGCTTGAACCAGTCCCTTCAGCTCAGCGGTGAGGTCGTTGGCGCAGTCGGGCAAGCCTACACCGTTGACCCCAACAGCGTGGCTCCGACGCAAATGTGCAACGAGCCCAAGCGCTGGAGCGCCTTTCCGGCGGCTCTACTTGCATTCGTCGCCGGCGGGAAGGGCTACCGGCTTCGGATTGCGGCACCTGGCAGTTCCGAACACCAGGCAGTGACGTTTAAGAGCTTGGCGAGCGTGATCGAGTTGGCATCGATCTCCAACCCCAGCCAGCGCTGGAGTCAGGCTACGGGAACGCTGACGCTGAATGCCGATGCCACAACCGGGACCATCGACGCCAGCGTTTTGCGCGATGTCAGTGGCGCAACCCCACTGCGCATTTCTGGCCAATGGGCGTGTGGAGTGCCGCTGTCGGCGCCGGTAGCCGGCGCCACCGTTCCCTGTGCCAGCTTCTACACCATCAACCATCTCCAGGACGCGGACATTGCCCGGATGAAGGCGGGCGCCTGCAACGCCGAAGGCCTGGCCTTCAGCGGCGCGATTAGCGGCCAACTTGACCATGCGGTGACCGACACAGCGATCTCACCGCACCCGGGCATCGACGGCGACAACTTCTGCGGCGGCGTCGGCGAGGACTACACAGCATCGCTCAAGTTCTCGATTGGGGATGAGAGCTTCCTCCTCGATCTGAACGCCCACCAATACCCCGCGGTTGCTCCCGGCCAGTACTCCGCAGCCGGCGATTCGTTCGGGGGAGGAGCAACTTTGTGGCTTGGGCACGCGGACCCCAATAACCAGGGCCGGTTCGTAACCGACGCCCAAGTCTTCTGGAGCGGTAGCGGCGGCACCTTCATCATCAACCCCGATATGAAGTCGGGCACGATTGATGCCGCCCTCACTGGTTCGACTGACCCGGGCAGCAACGTGAAGGTAAAGGGGAGTTGGCGCTGTGCCACCTGAGCTAGGGTCAGTTCGACTTGGGCTCGAGAGCCGAAGCATCGGCATCGCGGCCGACGCTGCGGTATGTGGCGGCAAGGCGGGCGCGGACGTCCGTGCGGTCTGGCTGTTCCTGGAATGCCCGCTCCAGGAGCATGATCGCTTGGTCCGACCGATGAGTTGCGAGAAATGAGTCGGCCACCAGCATGGCGAGCTCGACGCGCTTGGTGGTCAGCAGCTCGCGAAGATCGCGGATGAGCGCGGTGCACGTCGGATGGTGATCGGTGGCGAGGTCCTCGACAGATTCGAAGTCGGGCAAGAACACTCCCTTCGATGCATCGAGGACGCGCTGAGCGCGGGCGATCTGGGGTTCTGACAGCAACCTCCGGCCTGCGTATTCGGCGCTCACGGCCAGCAGGTCGACGGCATCGACCTCGCAGCCGTCGAGCTTGAAACTCATGACCTGAGGCTCGACCGAAATGCGATCGCGTAGCGCTGGCGGGAGCCCGGGGAGTCCCTGGTAGATGACGTTGCGCAAGTGCTTCAGCTGTGTCTCACGGTCCATCCTTGGACTTGCCTGCCGACCTATCTCCTCACGCGTTGGGCGAGCCGCGGGATCGCTAATCGCCGCGACCAAAAGCCGCAGCCAGACAAAGGCTGTTACCGGGCGGGCACTGAGCGCCCCCGCCAAATCCTTGCCGTCGAAATGGACCTGCAGGCGGCCGAAGGTGCGAACCAGGACTTCTGGCGGAGATCCCTCCGCAGGTTCGACCGGCTCATAAGCAACGGCTGCGCCGACAACGTTAGAGACTGCCGCCGAGAGGCCGGTAGCGGCTGGCACGGATATCGGCCTCGCGCGTCTGCGCAAGACGACCAGAGTTGCTGCGAGCACGACCCAGACCACGGCAACCGCGATCGCGACGATCGCCGGCAGAATTGAAGCCGGCAGGTTCTGGATCTTCTGGTCGGCAATCAGATAGCGGCCAGAAGAGTCCTTTCGCATCCAGAAGTCGCCGTGAAATCCGATGCTCTGCTCGGTCGGGGCCGAATTCGGCCCGTCCATCGACGTAACTGTCTTCGTACCGTCCTCTTGAACCTCAATGACCAGCGTGGGGTCGATCGGGTCCTGGGCCTGGAGGATCGTGAGCGAGCCGGCCTGGAAGCGCACGGTCGGAGGCGCATTACTAAGACTCATCTGTTGACTGACGTCCTGGAGCGCATTGCCAGTCAGACGGCCGCTTATGAGGCTGGGGTCTCTCCTCGAGAGCGCGGCCCCCTCAGCTTCCTGGTCGGCGAGAAAGTCGCGCTGGACCTGGCTCCCGAGGCGGTTGTCGATGCCGCTGCCATATGAGGTCCGTACCCCGAGTCCAAAGGCCGCAGTTATCACGATGACGCCAGCGAGGAACAGCGCCGACAGGCCGACCACGAGCGCGGCCGGAAGTCGAGCGCCAGTAGGTATGGGCGCGGATTCCGTGCTGATGGCGCGGCCATCATAGGGCTGCTTTCAGGTCCGGTCGGAGCGGTCTCGACCGAGAGTTCTGAGATCAGAAGTCGCAGATAAGACGGCATAAGACGCAGAACAGTCGGTAGAAGTCTTCCCTTTCCGGACTCCTCGATGCAGATAAGAGAGGTAGCAGGCGGCGATCGGCCCGCCGGACATCTCGAGTCGAGGAGAAACCATGGAACCGAACAACCCGCAGACCGGCAGGCGGTCGAGCGGCCAGCCTGAGACTGACCTCAGCTGGTCGGCGCTCCTGGCCGCCTATCGACTTGGACCCAAGGCGGCATGGTCAGGGCCCCTGATCGAGCGACTGGGTCCGTGGCTGACCAGGGCACGACAGAGGCTCATCGCCGTCCCGCCCTTTCTCGACCGAGACGACATCGCCCAGCAGCTCGTGCTCGAGGTGCTGCGGATCGCCGCCCGCTGGCGACCGCAATGCGAGGACTGCTGGATCCCCCGCAAGTTGGTCGAAGCGGCCGAGCGGCGGGTACGCAAGCGACTGTCTCGCGAGCGGTCGTATCTGGCCGTCGAACTGGACGACCGGATGCCCACAGCCCAGGTCGCCGAGCCTGACCTGCTGTTCGACACCCCAATCGGCGAGGCATCGGCCGAAGACCTGCGCGTGCTCTACCGAGTCAAGGTGCTTGGCGAGCCGGTCGCGGCGCTGGCACGCGAAGCGGGCATCACGCCCAGGCGGATGCGCCGGCGCGTCTGGTCCGCTCGAAAGCGAGCCCGGGCGGCGAGTGCTGCCGGAGTCGAAGAGGGCTGATGTCGGCAAGCCGACTGGCCGCGGCGGAGCGCGCCCAGGTCAAGGTCCGCCTGTCTCACGAAGAGCGGAACGGGCTCAAGGCACTCGCAGCCGACCAGCGGGTCTCGGTCAGCCAGCTGCTGCGGTTTCTCGTCGCCCGCGAGCTCGGGGAAGCAAGCCTAGATGTGCGCGGCCGTCGCGATGAGTCGGTCGTTCGCGACGCGGCGATCCTGATCGCGGTCGAGCAGATCCTGAAGCTCCAAGAAGCGACCATCCCCGGCGGCATCACGCGCTCCCGGCAGCTGCTGGATGCGGCAGCGGCCGCGGCGATGGAGCGTCTGGCGACCGCAGAAGGAGTGCTTCGGAGCCAGGACGGCCAGTGAGGTCGGCACGCTCGGTGCTGGCTCTCAAGTACACGCCGGTCTCGGTGGCCGGTGGCGTCCGCAAGGCGGTCGGCGGCTTTCTGCGCTACGTGCAGTTCCGCGACCAGCACGCGGAGCCCGAGGTCGGAGGTCTTGACGCCTACATACGCTACATTGCCCACCGCGACCGGACCTCGCCGGCCGGTCGCGTCTTCGGCATCAATGAGGACCGCGTCGACGTTGATCGGCGGGGACTTGTCGATTACGTCCTGCGATCGACCAAAGAATTGGCGCCGAAATGGGTCGAGGACCGCAACGGCAAGTCGAGAGACCACGAGCGCGCCGTGTATACGTTCGTCCTCTCGCCCGAGGATTGGCGTGGGCTAGACCTTCGCCGCCTGGCGCGTGCGGCTATGCAACAACTCGAGACCGACGCCGGCACCGGTGGCATCGGTCCCTGGTTTGCGGCCGAACATCGCAACACCGCCCACCACCACGTCCACATCGTGCTCGCAGCGCGGCGCGAGCTCGCGCCGGGGAAGTTCGGCACCCTGCTCATCACCCGGAGCCGCCTGCAGAGGATGAAAGAGGCGATCGGGCACGAAATCTCGCGTCAGCGCGGTGTCGTACCCGAGCGCAGTGAGAAGGCATCGAGGCAGCGACCTTCAGCGAGGGTCGTCCAGGCCGAGATTCTGCCCCACCGAGTTTCGCGGTGGCGACGGCCGCGTCGATTTCGCTATTTCGTCGGCCTGCGCACGAGTCCGATCGGGCACATCCGTGGCAGCCAGATATTCGACGCGGCCTTGCTCCGCCTGCGCTCAGCAGCGTCTCGCTACCAGCACCAGATGGAACGCGAGCTCGAAGAGGAGCTCGTCCGAAGGGAGCGAGAGGGATGGCTGCGATGACGGCAGTGGCCACGCTCGTCGCCGACCTACTGATTCGGGCGATCACCGGTTTGATCAGCTTCGCCCTGGGCGGATGGTCGACATCGCGCCCTCAAAGCCATGGCGCCAGTCGCTGGGCCGGCTGGCGCGATCGCGGTCGCTTGGGGCGTATCACCTCCCCCGAGCGGGCAGCCGGGGACGGCATCGCCATCGGTTTCATCGGCCGCCATCTGCTGCAGTCCCCTGCCGAAGACAACGTCCTGTTGCTCGGCGTCCAGCGCTCCGGCAAGACCTCGACGGTGGTCGTGCCCACCCTCCTGACCTGGTCGGGCACAGCGGTCGCTACCTCGACCAAAGAGGAGCTCGTGCGCCTCACCGCCCGGCATCGAACCAAAGGTGGACCGGTCTGGGTCTTCGCGCCGCTGGACCGCGACACCTCGTGGATCGACAACCTCGGGCTGCGGGCAACGACTTGGAATCCGGTCGCATCGATCAGCGACTGCGGCTCCGCGGCCGAGCTCTCCGACCATTTCACCGCCGCCGGTAAGCGCGGTGCCGCCGCGCATTGGTACCTCTCCGCTTCCAATCTGATAACCGCGCTCGCGGTCTTCGCGAAGGAGCGCGGCGGTGACATGAGCACGGTGCTCATCGCCCTCAACCGCACTGCCCAGGCCGACTATGCCGAGCTCTCCAAGGTGGTCGATGATCGCCACGCTTCTGACCTCTTGATGGCGCATGCCCTCACCCCGGATAGGGAGGCTGGTTCGATCGCCTCCACCGCCCGCTCCTGTCTCGGACTCTGGGTCGATGAGCGTGTCTGCAGGGCAACCGCCGGCAGCGAGCAGGAACTGGATCTCGATGACCTGCTCGGGCAAGGCGGCACGCTCTACCTGGTCGCGCCCGCGGAAGAGGCGGAGCGTTGCCGGCCTCTCTTCTCGGCTCTCATCGCTACCCTGCTGCGCAAGGCCACACTCCGGGCGCGCACGCAAGGTGGGGTGCTCGCGCCGCGGCTGCTCTTGGCTCTCGACGAGGCTGCCAACTTCGCCCGCATTCCGCGCCTTGCCGGCTACGCCTCCAGCGGACCCGGTCAGGGCATCCAGCTGCTTCTTTGCTTTCACGATCTGGCCCAGATCGAGGCCGGCTACGGGCGCGAAGAGGCGCGCACAGTTTGGAACAACTGCCGCGCCCGGCTGCTGCTCCCGGGCCAGGGCGACCTGATCACGCTCGAGCACTTCAGCCGCGCCATGGGTGACGAGACGCGAACTTACAGCGTCCGCCACGGCACTGCGCGCAACTCGAGCTCCTCCGAGCAGCGCACCGGGCGCCCGCTTTCGAGCCCCGACGATCTGCGCCGGCTTGGCGAGGCAGTCCTCGTCTACGCCTCGGCGCCGCCGGCCCGATTGCAGCTCAGGCGCTGGGACCAGGTTCCCCACTTCCGCCGGCTGGCCGAAGGAGGCGGCCACGCCGCCGTGTCCCAGCGCCGCCAATCGCTTGCACCGTCAGCTCTGGTTCGCCGCATCCGCGGCAAAGGAGGCTCCTAGTGATTCTTGGCTTCGCTTCGGAGATCATCGTTCACCCGGACTTGAACGGGCTGCCGCCCAACGTGCTCGCCGGGCTCGCACATCTGGCCAACAACGCGGCCGGGCTCTTGGTGCTGGTCTCCGGCATCGGCATTGCTGTCTCGCTGATCGGCTGGGTTCTCGCCGCCTTCACCTCCAACCCACAGCTCGCTGAGCGCTCCAAGTCGTCGCTAGGCGTCTCGATCGCCGCTGTTGCGCTGCTCTACCTCGGCATCGCGGCCGCCAACTACGCCGGACGGCTCTTCTCGTGAACCCCTCCGATCCCACCGGCGGCTACGCGGCTCAGATCGTCCAGGCGATCACCCAGTGGGCGATCAAGGACGCGCTCTGGGGCATCAGCAACCTCATGCATTCGTTCGGCGATGCAACCGAGCCCGACTTCACCGCCCTGGTTCCCGTCTACAACCGCGTGCTGGCGATCTCGCTCTTGATCCTGGGCGCGGTCGTTGCCTTCGGCATCGTCGAGCGCATCTTCGGTGGCCAACTCGGGCTCGCACTCTCGGTCGTGCCGCGGGTGATCGTCTGTGTCTTCTTCGCCTACTCGGGGCTAGCCATCGTCCAGTACGCCACCGTCCATGCCGCGCTGTTGGGCCACGCCTGGGACAAGGAGCTTGGAGCGGCCAATCCTAGCGCGGTCGCGTCATCGGGAAGTGTCGATGTGTCCCAGATCCACCTCAACGTGGTGGCGCTGATCCTCATGGCCCTCCTGATCAGCTTCCTCGCCCTGGTCGTCTATCTCGAGCTGATCGTTCGCGCGGCGCTGGTGCTCACGATCACCGCCTTCGTGCCCTTGGTCTGCGTGTTCGCGATCTGGCCGCGGATGGCCGGCGGCGCTGTACACCTGGCCGAGTTCGTCATCGGCCTCCTGCTCTCGAAGTTCGTTGTCGCCACCGCATTCGTGGTCGGGCTCTCGCTGCTGCTTCCTGCAGTGCTCGGCGTGGCGCCGAATGACGGCAAGGCGGACTGGATGGCGAGCGGCTTCGCGATTCTTCTCATAACCGCTATCTCGCCGGTGGCAATCTTCGCCGGCATCAAGTTCGCCCACGGCAGCGCCGGGAACGTGGCAAGGAGTTGGGGCGGCATCGCGGTGTCGTCGGTTCCGATCGGTGCGGTGGCCAGGCGGGCTAATGCGCTTGTACAACCTAGGGTTGCTCCTGCAAGGCACCGAGCGTCTACCGCGTTGAGCGCCGGCTGGCAGCGAATCAAGCGCCTACGCGGCTCCGAGCGGTGACTATGCCGTCTTTCGCTGATGTCTCTCGGATGCGCGCGGCGATAGCCCGCGATCAGACGCAGCACTGGAGGCGCCTGTTCTGGGAGCCGGCTCGCAGCAAGAAGGAGCTCGATCGTCGGGAGAGGCTCTGGTTCTGGTGGGGCAGTACTGGATGGCAAGCCGAGATGGCATCACGAGGCGTAATGACTCAGCGAGAGCAGAGCTGGGCCCGTGGTCACTAGAACCGGTGTGGGCACTGCACCGAAGAGCTCCAAGGATCGCTCGGTATTGTCAACGCGATCTCAAGGCAAACATCTGCAGCCGTCTGCTCTCGAACCCTCGCGTGCGTCTTCAATACAGGGGCGGCGCGGAAGGGGTCTGGGGGGAACCCGCGCCGTTCGGGTTCCCCCCGCGTACGACTGGACCGCTTCGGATGCAAGCCTCCTGCTGCGCCCGACAGAAGTAGCGACGACGCTCGGCATTAGCCGTTCAAAAGTCTTCGAGCTATTGGTTGCTCGAGAGTTGCCGTCGGTGCGCATCGGCCGATCTACTCGGATACCGCGAGCTCAACTCATGGAGTGGATCGATGGCCAATTGAACTGGGAGCCGCAACAAGAGCGCGGATTGCTTGGACGCCTGCAGGGCGGCGTCAGCTCAGCGCGCTGGTAGGCGATTGCCGAAACGCCGCATTAAGGGCAGTGGCGCGATCTTTCGTCGGGCTGACGGACGCTGGAGTGGATACGTCGATCTCGGCTGGGAAGGTGGCCATCACCGGCGAAAGACCGTGTATGGACACTCCTCAAAAGAGGTCGAGGAACGCATCCGTGGTCTGGTTAATGACATCGCGGCCGGTGCTCCGCCACCGTCACGAAGCCCCCAGCTGGGCCAGTTTCTGCAACATTGGCTGACAGCAGTTCGGCCATCACTCCGGCCGGCGACTTACGCCTCGTACGAGGGCGTTGCAAGGCTGCACATTGCGCCCGAGCTCGGGCGGATCACCCTCGACAAACTGAGTATCGAACACGTTGCAGGACTGATCGCACGCAAGCAGGCAACCAGTGGTCTTTCAACTCGGAGCGTCCACTATGTGCTCCTGATCCTCCGCAACGCCTTAAACAAGGCCATGCGGTGGGGCTTGGTGGCGCGCAACGTGGCAACCCTCGTCGATGGACCCCGAGTCGAGCACAAGGATGTTCGGGTGCTTTCGCCCGTGGAGACGAAGCGACTCCTTGAGGCCGCACGCGGAGATCCCTTGGAGGGACTTCTAGTTCTGTCGGTTAGCACTGGAGTGCGGCTCGGCGAGGCTCTGGGCCTGCAATGGTCAAATGTTGATCTCGATCGTCGGCAACTTCGAATAGATAAATCCCTTCATCGGGTGACCGGCCAGGGCCAAGTTCTGGCCGAGACCAAAACACGGCGCAGCCGCCGCACGATCGCCTTACCGGTGATGACGGCTGATGTTCTACGGAGGCAGCGCAGCCAACAGATCAATCAACGCCGAGCTGCCGGCAGGGAGTGGTACAACGGCGACTTTGTGTTCACCGCGTCTTCGGGGCGTCCGCTCGACTCACGCAATGTCGGTCGCATGTTTCGTCGAGTCTTGCGCAAGGCGCGCCTGCCGAGAATGCGATTCCATGACCTGCGGCACTCATGCGCGAGCCTGTTGTTAGCTCAGGGCATCGCGCCTCGAGTCGTAATGGAGACACTCGGCCATAGCCGGATCTCGGTGACCATGGATACCTATACGCATGTGATGCCCACACTGCTGCGGGATGCGGCTGACGCCATGGATCGCTCGATCGGCATCGAAGATGATCGATAGGTGGTCCCAGCTGAGAATTGTTGCCCGATGCTTCTCTGACGACTCCGCAGAAGCGGTTGTTTTCCAATCGACACAGGCGCAGCCAATAGATGCCGCCATGCCTTGGACCAAGAGTGAATGCATCGTGATGAAGCTCCCAACCGAGGACTGCATCCGAGGCATGTGGACATGCACCGAGGACTGGTGCAGCGGTCATTTTGGGCGCTGGTATTACGAGTCACGGACACGGCGTCGCGTGCTCAAGACGGACTCATGGCTAGCGCTCGTCAGATTCGGTGCGATTTGAGGTTGACCTGTAGCTACCCGCCTGGCGCCTCATAGCCCGTCCCAGAAGGCGCTTAGGCGGGGCGCTCGAGGCGACTCCCTGGTCGCTAAATCCGCCACTCTCTGACCGACGCTGAGGCTCGGGCGTCCGTCCTCGATTCGTACTGAGGGCCTATCAAGGGCTCATTGAGGGCTTGACTTTTATATCGAGCCGTGGCAAGATCCTCCCTAGGGCGGATTACTTGGACTAGGAGGTGGTGATGACAGTGGAAGAAGGAGTAGGGGCTAGTAAGCCCCTTGCTAGATCGCAGTTAACCTCGGTTAGGCCTTAAAGGAGGCGAAAGACGTGAAGACAAATCGCGATTCAGACGACGACGATATAGTCAGTTTCCCGGTCCCGCGCAGACACCTCGGAGCGGTCGTCAAGGCGCTCGCTGATGCGATGGGTCCCAACCCAGCGCAACCAGCGGCCGCACCGGCGGTTCAGTCGCCGCAAGGCAGTGGTGCCCAGTACCCGACCGTGCCGTGGACCAAGGAGGAGCTGAGGCTCCTAAAGCAACTCGTAGCGGGAAGGCCAGCACCGCTGGCAATGTTCAACCTCGCGGCAAAGCGACCGGGCCAAGCAATCTCCTTCGAGGAGATTTACAAGAGTGCCAAAGTGAGCCGGGAGTCGGCCCGCGCTGGTTTTGCTGGCCTGTCTCAGTTGGTTCGCCGACAGTTCAAGCGCGGGAACTGGCCGATCGGATGGGAGTGGGGCACGGCTGGATCAACGGCGTCGTATCGCATGACACCGGAGGTGGCCGAGCTTTGGAACGCTGTCTAAGACAGCAACGGCGCGACGTCTGAGGGGCGCTCCAAATGCTGGAGCGCCTCTCTTCTTGTCAGAATCCACTGCCTCAGGCAACCGCGAACCGTCAGGCCGCGCCCGAAAGCGTTAGGCGTACACTCGCCGGGCGCTGATGCACGGGCCCGACGACGCGGGAACGAGACCCGACCTGGCGACAGGGGACGAGGTGCTCGACAGTCTGCTCATACGGTTTCGCGCCAACCTGGACTCCTATCAATCAGCAAATTACCGCGAGGCTCAACTCCGCCAGGAATTCCTCGACCCACTGTTCGCCTCGCTCGGCTGGGATATGGAGAACCGGTTGGGTTACTCCGAGGCTTATAAAGAGGTAATCCACGAGGACGCGATCAAGGTCGGCGGCGCAACCAAGGCGCCTGATTACTGCTTTCGGGTCGGCGGTGAGCGAAAGTTCTTTGTCGAGGCGAAGAAGCCGAGCATCCCGTTGCATGACGACGCGACGTCGGCATACCAGCTCAGGCGCTACGCCTGGTCTTCAAAGTTAGCGCTTAGCGTCTTGACCAACTTCGCGGAAATAGCTGTGTACGACGGGCGAATACAACCTGACCAATCAGACAATGCCGCCGTCGCGCGACTAATTTACCTGACCCGGGCCGAATACCCGGAACAATGGAGCCAGATACGCTCGATATTCGGTCGCGCTGAGGTATTGGCCGGATCCTTCGACGCTTTCGCTGAGGAGGCCAGGGATCACCGCGGCACAGTCGAAGTTGATGCTGCCTTCCTTCGCGAGATCGAGACTTGGCGAAAGGGGCTCGCACGAAACATCGCTCAACTGAATCCAGCTCTCACTCAGCGTGAACTCAACTTCTGTGTTCAACAAACGATCGACAGAATCGTCTTCCTACGTATCTGCGAGGACCGCGGTATCGAGGCATATGGCACGCTGGCGGCGCTCGTTCAAGAATCGGACGTTTACAGCCGGCTGTGCGAGGTCTTCGAGCGAGCAGATGCGATCTACAACTCCGGACTCTTCCACTTCATTGACGAGGATGGTCGACAGGAAGCGCCCGACCACATCAGCCTCGGTTTATCAATCGATGACGAACCGCTGCGTCGAATACTCGGCAAGTTGTACTACCCAGAGAGCCCGTACGAATTCTCAGTACTTCCGGTCGACATCCTCGGCCACGTGTATGAGCAATTCCTGGGCGGAGTCATCCGACTTAGCGCGAACCACGAAGCAACAATCGAAGAGAAGCCGATCGTGCGGAAGGCTGGGGGCGTCTACTACACGCCCACTCGAATCGTCGAGTACATGGTCCGCGAGGCGGTCGGACGAGCAGTGGCTGATAAGACGCCTGCGCAAGTCGCGAAGCTGACGGTCGTGGACCCAGCTTGTGGGTCCGGTTCGTTCCTTCTTGGGGCTTACAAAGAGCTGCTCGACTGGCACCTGGGCTATTACGTGGCGGCCGGACCCGAAAAATTCCCCAAGCAGACGTATCAGGTCGGGAGGTCGGACTGGCGGCTGACCACGTCTGAGCGCAAGCGCATCCTTCTTAACAACATCTACGGAGTGGACATTGACCCCCAAGCCGCAGAAGTTACCAAGCTGTCGCTTGTTCTCAAGGTCCTGGAGGGAGAGTCGGACGAAACCATCGCAAGCCAGCTAAAGCTGTTCCACGAGCGTGCCTTACCCGATCTCGCGAACAACATCAAGTGCGGCAATTCGATCATTGGTACCGACTATTTTCTTGAACAGCAGCTGAGCCTCATGGACTCTGATGTCCGGTCGGGAGTCAACGTGTTTGACTGGACGACAGAGTTTCCCAACGTGTTCCGCCGTGGCGGATTCGACGTCGTCATTGGCAATCCGCCGTACGTTGACTCAGAGTGGATGAGCCGCTACTTGGCGACATGGCGGCAGTATTGCGTTGGGAAGTACAAAGCGGCGACAGGAAATTGGGACTTGTTCTGCGTCTTCATCGAGAAGGCGGTCCAACTCTGCAGGCGGGGTGGTCTGGCCAGCCTCATCGTTCCAAACAAACTTGGGTCGGCGGGATATGCAGCTGGGGCGAGACAGGTCTTGGCGCACGATGCGACCCTTCTCACGCTCCGCGATTACTCAAGCGTCCCAGTCTTTCCGGTCGCGGTATATCCGCTTGTGTTCCTGGCCACGAACGCCAGGCCAGGTCGCAGAGCTCGCAGCGTCCGCTATGAGCGCATGCAGCAGCTGTATTCGGGGCAAGCGAAAGTAGAGCAAACGGCTGACCTCGGTTACGAGAAGTACTTTGGATCGGACCCGGCGCAGCCTTGGTCGATCTTCCAGGATGTGGCTGAAACAAATCCATCTCCTAGACTGCGTGCCGATTTCCCGCGACTGGATTCGGTATGCGAGGTATGGGGCGGCGCCACAGTCGCCGAGGCTTACGAGCTAGCGCCCCTCCTGTCCGAGTGGCAGGACGACGATAGGGAAGCGTTGAGAGTAGTTAACAGCGGGACCATCGACCCGTTCGTCTCGTTGTGGGGTGTTAAGCGCTTGCGCTACCTCGGGGACGCGTTCCTCCGCCCAGTTGTTGCCGCTTCCATGCAGAGCGAGTTACCGCCTGCGCGAATTGCCCAGACGAAGCGGGCCAAGGTCATTCTTGCGGGAATGACGAAGCAACTCGAGGCCGTAGCTGATCCGGATGGGACGTTCTTGGCGGCGAAGTCGACAACGATTGTCTTTGGCGCCTACGACCCTCACTTTATGGCGGCGATTCTAAACAGCCGACTGATGGGGTTCTACTACCGCACCGTCTTTGGAGGAAATGCGCTGCAGGGTGGGTACTTGCGAATTGGACCGCCCCAGATTCGTTCATTGCCGTTCCCGCAGGTCGATCTAGCGAAAGCGGCGGATCGTGGCCTATACGAGGCTGTAATAGCGTCGGCGAAAGAAGCCGCCAAATTGGCTACGGCCATTCATTCAGCGGCGACTCCACACGAGGCGAATCAACGACGTCGCGAATTGGCAGCCGTGCTCAAGCAGCTGGACACTGACGTCTACCAGTTGTACGGCTTGAGAGAAGCGGAGCGTGGTGCGGTCGAGGCAGTCCTCACCGAGGCCGACCGTGACCTTGAGGATGACCTCGCCGTCTCGCTTGCGGCGGTGGCTGCCCGGCGGGAATAGTCGCTGCTGCGGAGATAGTTTTTCGAACTCGGGACCGCTGATGCCGCGGGTCGTAGACGCCGCGTCAACCGCTGACCGTCACTGACTTAGGTAGGTGCTCCAGCTGGTGGAAGGGTGATTGGAAACTCACCCCTCCCGCGAGTGATTCGCGTCTGCACACTCGCCCAGCCTATTGGTGTGTCGAAGTAAGCCCGGATGTATATCTGTAGCTCTGCATGTTGGTTTGGGTTGGTCTGCGCTTGAACCATGGATTTGATCTTGTCCGGAGGCAACCACGCGTGGAACAGTGGAGTACTAATGGATTCGTTTGGGCTAATCGTGTATCGGTCAAGCACTGCACCTTCGGCGACTGGTTGCGGATACCACACCTCAACCAAGAGGCGATCGAGGTCTACTTCGAGGTCGGACAGGTTATCTACCCGGAACCAAAGACGAATCTCAGGGTTGTACGGCTGCAGGTTGATCTCGATTGGACTCATCGGGCGAAGCTCGACGCGCAGCCGCGACTCCAGTGCCTTGCGCTCATCCGGTCGCCCTGGTTGCCTTGGCCGACCCAAGAGGAGGTCGAGGTCGCTCGCCAGGATCGCCCAGCTGTTGCCGATCTTCTTCCCGCGAAGCTGACCAGCCTCGATCAGTTGGCGTAGACGGGCCGCGCTGACGTTAGCGATTTGCGCTGCCTGGTTCAGATCCAAAATGTCGTCGATGCCGGCCACACGAGAATTGTACCTAAGTCTTGCGCCAGCGCAAGGGTTTCGGTGTTATAGTCGTCTCAACCGAGCTGCGGAGGCAGCACAGGTCGGCTCCTACGGCCTGAGTGGAGGTTCGAGTCCTCCCGGGAGCAGACCCGAGGGGCCGACTCACGCGAGCCGGCCTCTCCCCTTGAGATTCGATTTTCGCATAGAGGCCGACGTGCCCGGAGTGTCAAGGCCGAGCAATCCTACATGCCAGCGTAGGCGGTGTTGCTCATCCTCTCGACGAACGGTTCGCCGACGACCCTGATCCCGAACCGCGCCCAAGGATGGTTCGCGGCGGCGCGCTCGATGAGGGCGATTGCGACCCGCCCAGGCTGCTCCGTCTCGGGAGGCAGCACGAACGTAAGCGTGTGGTGACCGCCTTGAACGATCCCGCCTGAGTTGCTACCGGAACGCGGCTCGTTAATGAAGCGACCGAACTCGCACCAAGTCTCGAAGTCCATAGGCAAGGTCGCGGCGACGGCTACAGAGACGAGAAAACGATCTGGATGAACTGACAACATGTCGAACACCTCGGGCTCTAACTCACTCCCACCGAGGTGTCCCGGGAGGCGTTCACTCCACCGAGCCATGTGGGCGACTGCTTCGAGGAAGTGGTATCGCAAATTTTATGACGGCATTGAGATGCCGGTCAAGCGATGCATCGGCCTAGCCGGGCTAATCATCGACTGGAACGAGCATGAGTCCTCCATGACCAAGTTGAAGAGCCACCCGCAGTTGCTCGATCGTTTCGATTTCCGACCTTGATACTAGTAGGCGGCGAGCGTCGGTCACGGCCTGAGTTGGGCCATCTTTACCGCCTCGTGAGTACAACTCGACAATAATCTCCTGCACGTTGTCATCCGGGTTGATTGAGTATGCGGTGATCTGGCCAATAAGCTGGTCGCCGCTTGAGAGGCGGATTCTGTACAGACGGCCTTGTACCGGCTCTTGGAAGAACCAATTCCAAACACGTGGCGTTAGATCAAATCTGAGGTGCCACAAATTGAATGACCGCAGCCGACCGCCGCGGCGTGATGTGACGATCAGTGAGCCTGCGAATCCAAGGGCGATACCGAGGAGGTTCACAAACACTGCAGGCAAGAGATCTGTTTCGGTGACCTGGGTCGTTTTTAGGCCAGGCTGAATCCAAGCAACCCAAAGGTCTAATGAGGTTGGCTGGCCAAGAACATGAGCACTCGTCCTGATGACGGCTGAAATGCCAACAGCGCTGACTGACACGATGGCCCATAACAGGGCAGTCACGGCGATGCTGCTTGCAATGATTTCCGCATCGGCTGCGGACCGTCGGGTTGGGACGAAGAGAAGGAAGGTCTGTAGGGCTAGGAAACCAGGGAGTAGGAAAAGGACAACTTGGAGTGCGTTGCTGAGGTCCAGATCAGACCACGCTCGCCAGGCTTAGTCTGTTGACGTTTCTGGCTGCTGTTGTGGGCCGGCGGGCGCTTCGGGCTGAACGATCTGAACTGCCTGCGCCGGTGGGTTTGGTTCTATTTTCAACTGGCCTGTGTCAGTCATCACGACGATCCCCCCTTCTACCGACGGGTTGTGTCCGACCCCGCCTTTGCGTATTTCTTGCTCAAGGGTCGTCGCCTGAATCCGTGTCTCTGCGTCGTTGTTACCGTCTCTTGGCACCGCTTGAGTATACCCGGCAAAGAGCCGGATCGAACGTTCGTTCCAGGTGAGTCGCTCCCGATAATCCGCAGATCAATGTTCGCTCCGCTTAGGTTCACAGCGGCGCCTTAGATCAACGTTCAGCTTTGGTTATCGCGGAGGTATGTGGCTCGGCTTCGTGCCGGCGACTGACGTGAGCAAGGGGCTAGCCCGAGCTCACCCAGACACTTTTGGAACTAGTCGATTGATGTCAGATAGGGTGTCAAAGTTGATGTCAAACGGGCCTGAGGCCGACTCCAAGTGGGCGGCTGAAGGCCATTCTGAACTCAAAAATTTGGTGGACCTGAGGGGAATCGAACCCCTGACCTCCTGACTGCCAGTCAGGCGCGCTCCCAGACTGCGCCACAGGCCCACGCCGCCGTAGGGAGTGATGATACCCCGCACCTCCAACCCGACTTTTCGCTCTCGCTACCATCTTCCTGGGACCGAGTCATGGCCTTCTTCAGCAAGCACCTGATGACCGGCTCTTAGCCAACATGCACGTGCTCGTCACCGGAGGAACGGGCGCGTTGGGCCGCCAGGTCGTGAAGCGCCTTCTCGATACAGGTCATCGCGCGCGAATCCTCAGCCGCCGACAGGCCGAAGG
>Ga0070708_100000030_pt1 | contig 96247 bp, 82 predicted proteins | sample KBSK5503metaG_FD_65469 | JGI IMG/M metagenome (GOLD analysis project Ga0070708, IMG submission 65469) | Corn, switchgrass and miscanthus rhizosphere microbial communities from Kellogg Biological Station, Michigan, USA - KBS K5-50-3 metaG | ecosystem: Host-associated > Plants > Roots >... | reverse complement strand
GGCGACGCACTATGGATTCGACACGGAGCTGTTCCAAACCGTGTTCATCGGGAATTCAGTCGTCGATCAGCGTGATACGAACATCGGATCGGCATACAAACCGGTGGTGTTCGCGTCACCGTCCGTGGCGTACGTCGGTGACAACTCCTTCGCCGCGTTCACGTCTCCGGTGCAAGGCGAACGATACCGAATTCAGTACACGCCGACGTTCGGGTCGGTGACGTATCAATTGGCGATCGCCGATTATCGCCGCTATTTCTTCATGCGCCCGTTCACGCTGGCGCTCCGCGGCATGTCGCTCGGTCGATACGGCAACGGCGCCGAGGATGTCAACACGACCTGGCCGATTTACCTCGGCGAGGAAACGCTCATGCGAGGTTACGGCTACGGCTCGTTCACGAGCGACGAGTGCGTGGTGACGGGCGTAGCCGCCGGCACGCAAGCCGCGAGCGTGGGCTGCCCAGCCTTCCAGCGACTGTTCGGGAGCAAGGTCGGCGTAGTCAACGCCGAGTTCCGAATTCCGCTCTTCGGGACGGAAGGGTTCGGACTGCTCAACTTCCCATTCTTGCCAACCGAGGTCTCACCCTTCTTCGACGCGGGCGTGTCGTATACGAACGCGCAGTCACCCAACTTCCGGTTGACACGCGAGGCAAACGACATCCCGACCAACTGCGCGCAACCGACGAGCAATACCCAGGCGCTCGCGCAGTCGTACTATCCGTGCGCCGATCGCATTCCCGTGTTCAGCGCCGGCGTCTCGTTCCGCTTCAACCTGATGGGCTATGCGATCATGGAAGCGTACGCGGCCCACCCGTTCCAGCGTCCGAAGAAGCAGTGGGTGTGGGGCTTCCAGTTGGCGCCGGGGTGGTAAGGATTCCGCCGTCATCCTGAGCGAAGCGAAGGACTCAGGATGACGACCTACCAGTCGTATAGAACTTTGTAAATCGCCGCGTTCCGCTGGACGAGCCGCACGTAGTCTCGCGACTCGGTGAACGGAATTCGCTCAGCGAAGACTTCGGGATCGTCGACGCCCGGCTTGGCTGACCAGCGCGAGGTGCGCGAGCCGCCGGCATTATACGCAGCGAGGATCCGCGGCAACGCGTCGTATTGTTTGACGAACGCGGCGAGGTGTGCCGTGCCGATCTGCAGGTTCGCGTCCGCATCGAAGAGCAGCGCGGAATTCCAGAGTGGGAAACGCAACGAGCGTGAGACCTCGGCGCCCACGCTCGGAAGTACCTGCATCAGGCCGCGCGCGCCGGCGACGGACGTCGCGCGCGGGTTGAAGTTGGATTCCTGCCGAATGATCGCCGCGACGAGCGCCGGATCGAGGCCGTGCGCTTTGGCGTCCCGGGAGAGCTCGTCGCGATCGAGCACAGGAAAGAGCAGCCGGTAGGCGCGAGCATCGCGATGACCGAGGTCGATGAGTTTCTGCGCCAGACGAACGGCGCGTGACGATTGGTCGTGTTCGGCGAACGCGTGCGCCGTTGCGATGAGCCGATCGGGCGACGCTGAAGCCGCGTCTTCGAGCGCGTCGTACTCGAACCGCGCCTCGACGTCCATGCCCACGCGCTCGAGCAATGCAATGCGGGCCATCGCGCTGTCGACCGCTGGCAGGCGTGGGAACGAGTCGGATTGCGCCGCGGGGGTCCACGGCGCTTGCTCCAGTCGACGAGCGGCGGCAACGGCATAGTACGAAACGGGTTGCTGCGCGATGAGCGCTCGCCAGCGTTGTTGGGCGAGCGTCCGATTCCCGGCGGCTGCCCACGCGCGTCCACTCCAATAGCGCGCCGCCAACGCTTCGTCGGAGCGCGGCATTCGTGCGGCGAGCGAATCGAATTCCGACGCCGCGGCGTTGGAGTTGCCGTGTATCAGCGCGATCAGCGCCGCCTGAAACCATCCGTCGGCCGCCCGCGATGACGTCGGATATTTGTGAGACAGCTGGCGGAAGAGCGATCGTGCCTGATCGTCGTTACCGCTGTCCGTCACGAGATCCGCGAGAAGATAGAGTGCGGAGCTTGTGGCGGCCGTGTCATTCGGAAATCGGTCGACGACGTCGCGCAGCGCGGCGCGCGTGGCGTCGGCCGTCCCCGACGCGAGGAGAACGCGCGCGCGTTGGTACGCGGCCTGGCCGGCGAGCGGACCTTCGACCGTGCCAAGTTGCGCCAGCGCGTCGCGCGCGCGACCAATCCGCACCAGCACCTGAGCGTACGATAGGTGATCGCTGGGCGTCGCGAGCGCTGGTTGAGCCAACGCACGCTCGAACGCCACGACGGCTCGCGCCGGTGGTCCGCTCACGACGGCGCTCCGTGCGATGATCAGTTCCTCCGACGGCGTGAGGCTCGTGAATCCCTTGTCGAGGACCTCGACCGCGCTCTTTGCGTCGGCCGAGCCGTTGTGCGCCCGAATGAAGGCGAGCAACTCGCCCTTGATGACGTCACGGGTGTCGCTGTCGGGAGCCACGGACAACCGCAGGCGCAACGACATCACGGTTGCGCCGAGTGCCGCGTAGCGCGTCGCCGCCCCGAGCGCGTCCGCGAGGCGTTCGCGCGTCTGCGCCTCCGTCCAGGCGATTCGCGGCCGGGCGATGGGCAAACTCACGGCCGCGTACACGGCGGCGCGCTTGGCCGAGTCGCGTTCGGTCCCGGCGACGCGCAGCTGGAGCCAAGCTCGAATGGGACGAAGTGCGTCGGCGGCGCGCGCGTACGTTGCCGTCGCGCTGTCGAAGAAGTTGTTTCGCTCGAGCGCACGCGCGAGAAGTACGAGCCTCTGCGTCCGAGTATCCGATGCACGCGCGTCGCGGGCAGCGGCCAACGCGTGAGTGAGCGCGGTCGTGTCGGCGCCGCGCTCGAGCGCCGCGCGAGTGAGAAGCTCGCGCGCCTCGCCATCGAACAGACTGTCGATCCACGGCTCACGGGCGAGCAGATTGTCGACTTCAGTCCAACCTCTCCAGCGGGCCGCGGCACGGGCCGCGACAATCAGGGCCGCTGGTGTTCGTCGCTGGGGATCGCGCAGACTTGGCGCGAGCAACTGCGTTGCGCGCCAGGGATGGCCGCGACCGATCAACGCCTGCGCGTCCTTGAGCTCGTCGCCCTGGGCGGACGAGACGACCTCGCCCGCGGAAGTCGCCTCACGCGACGAGCCGCAACCGGCTATGACGATCGTCAGTCCCAGCAAGAACGCGGGCCACGTCATCGAGGCGAGATCATCACGATTCGTACCGCAGCGCGCCCGCGTGATCGCTACTTGTCGCCGCCCGCCGCGGTCGCCGGCTTCTCCTTGAGCCAATACGTGAACCACTGGCGCAACCGACTCAATCGATCGACGAGCAGCCACGGCTCGCCCGTTCTCGAGAGGTCGTGGTTCGAGCGCGGATAGCGCACGAACTCCGCGGGCACGCCCTGTTTCTTGAGCGCCATGAACCACAGATCGGCGTTCCCGATCGGCGTGCGGAAATCTTCCTCGCTCTGCACGAGCAGCGTCGGCGTCTTCACTTTGCTCACGTGCCGAATTGGCGACAGCGTGTCGTACATCATCTGGTTTTCCCACGGCTTTCCGAAGAACTCGCCCTCGGTGAGTCCCTGTGCGTCGGACGCTCCGTACCAAAACGTCCACTCGCTGATCATGCGATCCGCCTCGGCCGCCTTGAAGCGATTCGTCTTGGTCGTGACCCACGCGGTCATGAAGCCGCCATACGAGCCGCCGGTGACGCCCATGCGTGTCGAGTCCACGTCGGGACGTTTGGCGACCATGTCGACCGCCTTCATCAAATCCTCATAGTCCTTCCCGCCCCAATCGCCGCGACTCGCGTAGGTGAATTCCGTATTCGTCCCGCTCGACCCGCGCGGATTCGTGAACAACACGAAGAACCCCCGCCGGCCAAATTCTGAAACTCGTCGAACCAATTCTCACCATACGCCGAGTGCGGACCCCCGTGGATGTAGAGGACGAGGGGATACCTCTTCGACGCGTCGTAGCCGTAGGGTTTCATCAGCCAGCTCTCGATCTCGAGTCCGCCAACCGATTTTACGGTGAATCGATCGGCGTCGGCCCACGCGACCTCGGCGTTCAACTTGTCGTTGAACGACGTGAGCTTGCGTTCGCACCCGCCCTGCGCGCCGTTCGGACAGGCGCCATCGATCGTGGCGACATACAGCTCCGTGGGATGCGTGAGGTCGGTGGCAACGTAGACGATGTGCTGCTCGGACTTGTCGAACGTCACGCCGCTGATCTGTCGCCGGCCGCCAAGGACGGTCGAGATCTTCTTGCTGTCCGGATCGAGCTCGTAGACACCCGTGCTGCCGCCCGTCGACGTGATCATCGCGATCTGGCCGTTGGCGAGCCAACGAATTTGCCCCGGCTCGTAGTGCCACGACCCGAGCACACCCTGCGGCTTTCCGCCGGCGGCGCTCACGATGAACACTCGTTGGTTCTTGAATCGACTGGGCTGGCCGACGAACGCGATTCTCTTGCTATCCGGCGACCACGCGATCTGCGATTCGTTGCCCGCATACTCGAGCGGGCGCGGCGTGCAGTCGGCGGCTTGGGCTTCGCAACCCGCGACCGAGAGAATGAAGATCTCGGTCTCGTTGCGCGGCAGCTCGTCCCGTTTGCGATCGGGCGCCAACTTGTTGAGCGAGTCGCGCGCCGCATTCACCAGCGAATCGGAACGTAGCTTGGCATCGGCGACGAATGCGATCCATTTGCCATCGGGCGACACGACGGCGTCGCGATGCGAGTAGTTCGTGTTGGTGAGCTGCTTTCGCGGCTGACCCGTTCGCTCGATGTAGAGCTGTGCCGGCTTGAGCGTATCAGTGCGCGGTGCGATGCGCGGGCCAGGCAGGTAGCCTTGTCCATTGCCCTTGTACGTCATGTCGACGATTTGTCGGCCGTCGAAGCGCGTTGCGTTTTCCGGCTTCGTGATCGCGTTGTACGGTGGACGCGCCATCGGCTGCATGCGCCCGAATGGATCGTTCGTTGCACTCGTGTCACTCGATGAGTCGGTCGGCACTCCACCGCGTCCACCGCCACCGCGTCCGCCACGACCGCCGCTCTGGCCTTGCGTCACGATGGCGAAGCTCCGATCCGCGGGGTACGAGCCCGCCTGAATTCTCGGCTGGCCCTCGGGCTGAAACGCCTCGCCAGATGGCTGGTCCATGCGCAGCGCCCACGTCGTTCCGCGACTACCGGGTCGCTGTGAGGTGAAGTAGAGTGTTTTTCCGTCGTCGGAGAACCGCGGGTTGCTGCTCTCGAAGGCGGGAGCGGTGTAGCGAACCGGTTCGCCGCCTTGCGTCGGAACGACCCACACCTCGGAGTGGCGTTTGTTCTCCGCCTCGCGAACCGTTGTCACGGTGAAGGCGATCTTTCCACCGTCGGGCGCCAGCGCCGGAGTACTCACGGTCGTGACTTTATACCAGTCGGCGGGGCTGAAGGCGTGCTTCGGCGACGTCGCCTGCTGAGCAAAAGCGCCGGCGCCGGGAGCGAGCAATGCGACCGCGAGGATTCTCTGACCACGCATCGGGAAACTCCAGTTGGAGCACGTGTCGGGAACGAAAGCGCCCCAAACTTGCGGACTGAGCCTTGTCGAGTCCAGTGTTGTTGCCGATGCAATCGGTCAACGTGTTCGTCACCGGTGGAACCGGCTACATGGGCCAGCGCTTGATCCCGGCGCTGATCGCGCGCGGCCATCGCGTGGACGCGCTCGTGCGACCCGGCTCCGAGCGAAAGTTGCCCTCAGGTGTTACGCCGATTGTCGGCAACGTGCTCGCGCGCGGGTCGTTCGAGTCGGCGATTTGCGCCGGCTCAGTGGTCCTGCATTTGGTAGGCACTCCTCATCCGTCGCCGTCGAAAGCGATGCAGTTCGAGGCGGTCGACTTCGTGAGTGCGCGCGAGTGCATCGCCGCGGCGCAATCAGCCCGGGCGCGACATTTCGTGTACGTGAGCGTCGCTCACCCGGCGCCTGTGATGCACGCCTACGTCGACGTACGAGTGAGGGCCGAAGCGTTGCTCCGCGAGAGCGGAATGGCATACACGGTGTTGAGACCGTGGTACGTACTCGGCCCCGGGCATCGGTGGGCGTATGGGCTGTTGCCTGTGTACTGGTTGCTTGGTGCGTTGCCGTCGACTCGAGATGGGGCGCGGCGACTGGGAATGGTGACGCTCGAGCAGATGGTCGGGGCGTTGGTGTGGGCGATCGAGACGGCTAGCCTGGGAGCGAAAGTGATGGAAGTGCCGGACATTCGAGAGAAAGGACTGAAGACGCTCCGCCTCCCAAAGACAACGGCCTGAAGCCGAAGCCCCAGACCGTTGACTCGGAGGAGGGAACGTGCCCACCCGCACGCTCGCGCTCACTCTCATTCTACATTTGCGACCCTCGCCGCCTTAAACGCGGGGTCCTGTCGCCCGCGCGCCCTTCTTCCAAGCCTTGCCGGCGTGCTTCGCGACGTGCTGCTGCAACTGCTTGACGTTCGCGTCGAACTTGACCTGGTTCTGCGGCGTCAACGCTGCGCGCAGATCGTTACGCTCGGCGTCGAGCAGCTTCCTGGTCTGTTCACGCTGACCCGCCGAGTTCTGCCAGATCGTCTTGAGCGCCGCGGTGTCGCCACGCTGACGAGCCTCTCGCGCTGCCTGCATTTGGGGCTTGAACTGCTCGCGAAGAGCCTTCATCTGCGGTGCGTACTTCGCCTGAACGTTCTTCACGTTCGCCTTTTCTGCGTCGCTGAGCGTGATGCCTTTGAAGAGCTGACCACGCATCTCGGGACCGAAGCCCTGGCGCATGCGTTGGCCGTGCGCTCGTGGGGTAGACGCCGGCGGCGTCTGTTGCGCTGCCGCAATCGCGGCGCTGCCGACTACGAGCATTGCCGCAGCAAACGCAGTACGAATATGGGTCATGGTGATCCTCCACCAGTTATGAAGAGTTAGGCGCCATTGTGGCGTCGAGCTGGTAGACGTTGCGGTACAACTGACGTTAAGCCGGCCCAAACGCGTCAGCCCGCTTCGGAAGTGCGGTTTCGGGTGCTTACTTGCCCTTCCCCACGTAGGCCACCGCGCTGATCTCGATCGTGATCCCTCGCAGATTCGCGCCCACGGCCGTTCGCGTCGGATAAGGAGTCGGCATGACCTCTTTGTAGACATTATTGAATCGGCCCCAGTCGTCGACGTCGGCGAGATACACGACCATCGAGACGACGTCCGCCAACGAGGCGCCAGCGGCCTCGAGGGCGCGTCGCACATTGGCGAGCACCTGGCGCGTTTGGGACTCGATGTGATCACCGACGAGCTCACCGGACACCGGATCGCGCGGAATTTGCCCCGAGACGAACACGAATCCGCCCGCGCGGACCGCAGGCGAGTACGCTCCCGCCGGTGGCGGCACATCGCCGCCGAGCAATACCGGTTGCCACTGTCGCTCGCGCTGTGTCATTTACCGTCTCCACTCATTGAGGGTCGCATTCGCACATGCCGCTGAAGATCGCTGACCTCGAGACACCAATTCCCGTTGTCGACCTCGATCGGCTCGACCGTAATCTCGACCGCGCGGCCGCTTACGCAACCGCGCACAACCTGTCGCTCCGGCCGCACATCAAGACGCACAAGTCGCCGCGCATCGCCACTGAGCAAATCAAGCGCGGCGCCGTCGGCGTCACGTGCGCCACGCCGTTCGAGGCGGAAGTCATGAGCAACGTGTGTGACGACATCCTCGTCGCGTATCCGCCGGTCGGCGCGGCGCGGGCGAATCGTCTGGCGATGCTTCCCGACACGGTGAAGCTGACGGTGGCACTCGACTCGCTCCGAGCGATCGACGACGTCGCCGCGGCCGCGCGCGACGCCGATCGTCCGATCAGCGTGTTGGTCGAGCTGGACGTAGGTCTGCATCGCGTCGGTCTTCCGCGCGTCGACGACGCGATCGCGCTCGCGCGCGCAGTCTGCGAGCGTCCACCGCTCGAGTTCGAGGGGATTGCGTTCTATCCTGGTCACGTGCGTGACGCGGTCGGCGGGCAAGCCGCCAAGCTCGAGCAACTCGACGCCGCTTTGCACGATGCGCTGGAGGCATTCGATCGCGCCGGCGTTCGTCCCACCGTCGTCAGCGGCGGATCGACGCCGACGATGTGGAAGACCCACGAGTTGAGGGGCGTGACTGAGTTTCGGCCCGGCACGTACGTCTACAACGATCGGACGACCGCCGCGATCGGCGCCTGCGATTGGGACGATTGCGCGTTCACCGTGCTGGCGACGGTCGTGAGCACCGCCGTGCCTGGCCAAGCCGTCGTCGACGCGGGCACCAAGGCGCTCGGCCGCGAGCCGATGCGCGGCGTCGATCCGGGTGAAGGATTCGGCTGCGTCCTCGGCCGCGGCGACGTGGTCGTCAAGAGTATGTCGGAGGAACACGGCATTCTCGATCTCTCATCGACCGATTGGCGCCCGGCCGTGGGCGAGCGCGTGCGCATCATCCCGAACCACGTCTGTATCGTCGTCCATTTGAACGACGTCATCGCCGGCATTCGTGGCGCCACAGTGGAGACGACGTGGCCCGTCACGGCGCGCGGACGAGGGTACGTGATAGAAACGTGAGAACGGTGGAACGGTGGAACGGGACTGCCTTGGCGTTCAACGTTCCACCGTTCAAGCGAGCGCCAGCGAGCGCCCGTTCCACCGTTCCACCGTCAGTGCGCCGGCCCCATCGAGCCTCTCCCCCGCCCAGTTCGAAAGAGGAACAGCAGCGGCAGCACGCACAACAGAATAACGCCGCTGAGAATGTAAATTCTCGAAAACGCCAGCACGCTCGCCTGCGCTTGGATCTGCCGGTCGAGGACCATGAGCGCCTGTTGCTTGGCCATGATCGGGTTGATGCCGCGCGAGATGAGGCCGCGCGTCAGCGATTCCAGGCGACCGAGTGACGTCGGATCCATCGTCGTCACGTGTTCGGTGAGGATCGCTTTTTTTTGCGTCGTGAAGCGTGTGAGGAGCGTCGCCATGATCGCGATGCCGAGTGAGCCGCCCAGCTGTCGCGTCAAGTTGAACATGCCGGTGCCCTGCGCGAGCTCGCTCACCTTCAGCTCGGCCATCGACGCGCTGGTGAGCGGAACGAAGATCAGCCCGAGCCCGACGCCTCGCAAAATCAGTGGCCAAAAGGTTTGCTCCGGTCCGCTCGACAACGTCATGCGGGCGAGCAACCACATCGCGACGAAGAACAGCATCGCGCCGATGGAGACCGTGACCCGCGCATCCAAGCGATTGGCGTTCTTACCGACCACCGCCATCGTAATGGCTGACGCGATCGCGCCAGGAAGAATCACGAGCCCGGTTTGATTCGCCGTCAGTCCATGCAAGTTTTGCAGGAAGATCGGCAGCACGAAGATCGAGCCGAACAGCGCTAGACCCAGCACGGCCGCGATGCTCACGCCTGCCGCGAGTTGACGACTCTTCAAGACTCGGAAGTTGATGATCGGTTCGTCCGTCGTGAGCTCGCGCCAGATGAGCAGCACGAATGACAGGGCCGACGTAAACGCCAGCGTCGTCACAAGCCGCGAGTCGAACCAATCGTACCGCTCGCCCTTCTCGAGCATGAACTGCAGCGAGCCGACGCACAGCGCCAGCAGAACGAATCCAAGCACGTCGATCTTATCGGCGCGCTCCTGATGCTCGGCGTCGTGTACGTAGGTCATCGTCATCAGCGCCGCGATGATGCCCAGTGGTACGTTGATGTAGAAGATCCAGGGCCAGTTGTAGTTGTCGACGATCCAGCCGCCGAGCGTAGGACCGAGGGTGGGTCCGACCATCACGCCGACGCCGAACATCGCCTGCCCGATGCCGACTTCCGAGGGCGGAAACGCTTCGAAGAGCGTCGATTGCGCCGTCGAGAGAAGCGCGCCGCCGCCTATGCCCTGCACGACACGCCAGAATATGAGTCCGCCCAGCGACGTCGCGGCGCCGCAGAAGAACGACGAGAGCACGAACAACAGGATCGAGCCGGTCAGATAGCGCTTCCGGCCGAAATACGCCGACAGCCACCCCGACATCGGGATCACGATCACGTTGGCGATGATGTAGCCGGTCGATACCCAAGAGATCTCGTCGAGCGTCGCGCCAAGGTTCCCCATCATATGAGGAATGGCAACGTTGACGATCGACGTATCGATCAGCTCGAGCACGGCGGCCAACGTCACCGCGATGGCGATCAAATACTTGTACTTGTATTTGTCGTCCGTGACGGGCGTGGGCGCCTTGGACGGAACGCCGACGTAGATCGCCGCCGTGCCGCGCGGCCCGGATGAGATTGTGGGAGACGACATGCGGGACTGGTTACTGGTTACTGGTTACTGGTTGCTGGTTACTGGTTACTGGTTACTGGTTGTCGGGTGCCGCCGTTGGTAGTTGCTAGCAACCAGCAACCAGCAACCAGCAACTAACAACTAGCAACCGACAACTGCTGCCTTCGTGTCGACGTGCACGGTCACTGACATCCCCGGACGCAACGGGCGATCGGTACCGAGTCCCTGTTTCACGCGCACTCTGACCGGAACACGTTGCACGACTTTTGTGAAGTTGCCCGTGGCATTGTCAGGCGGTAGCAGCGCGAATCTCGACCCCGTCGCCGCGCTGATGCTCTCCACGCAGCCGACCGCGGTGGCGCCGCCATATGCGTCGACGTCGATCTCGGCGCGCTGACCAACGCGCAGGTCGGCGAGTTGTGTCTCCTTGAAATTCGCCGTGATAAAGACGCCGGTGTCGGCGACGATCGTGAGCAGCGGCTGGCCGACTTGCGCCAGCTGGCCCGGCTCCACTTGCTTGCGCGACACGATACCGGACGCCGGAGCCGTTACACGCGTGTAGCTGAGCTGCAATGCGGCGTTGTCACGCGCGGCTTTCGCGCCTTGGAGTCGGGCGGACGCGAGACGCACGCCCGCTTCCGCGCTCGCGATCGTTCCACTCGCCGCGCTCGTTTGTCGCTGCAGCGCGACGACGTTCGCCGACGCCGCCTCGCCAGCCGCGCGCGCGGCGTCGAGTTGTTGCTTCGATACGATCTGCTTACCGGCAAGCTCCTCCATCCGCGCGAGGTCCTGTTGCGCCTTTACTTCGTTCGCGCGCGCGGCGGTAATCTGCGCGGAGAGCGATGCGCGCTGTCCGGTCGCCTGCTCGACCATCGCTTGGGCCTGGCCGTTGCTGCCGGCCCCGCCCGCCGACGCCTGGGCGGCCGCGAGATCGGCTTCGGCCTGCGCAATGCGGACGCGATACTCCGACGGATCGATCTGCACGAGTAGCGAATCGGCGCGCACGTGATCATTATCGCTTACCGTCACCGATTGCACGTATCCGCTGACTTTGGCGAGTACAGGAATCAGATGCCCGTCGATCGCCGCATCGTCGGTCGACTCGTGGACGCGTCCGTAGCTCCACTGCTTGAACGCCCAGAGCGCGCCGAGGGCGGCGAGCACGATGAGCACCGGCAGAACGATTCGGCGCCGTCCAGTTTTCGCCGGCGCGGGTACGGCGGGAGTGTCGCGTTGTTCGAGATCCTGCTTGAGAACTGTTGCCATGATCGTCGTCCGTCGGTCGATGTTGGGTCGGTTATCGAAGTTGAGACACCGTTCCCTCGGCTCTCGCGAGCGAGATGCGGGCGGTGTGATAAGCGGATAAAGCGTCGATCAGGCCGGTGCGAGCGGCGTTCAGTCCGGCGAGGGCGGTGATCACGTCCGCGTTGCCGGCCACACCGGCGCGAAAGCGTTCCCGTGCCTGGCCGACCTCGAGCTCGGCGAGTCGTTGACGCTCGCGCGCCGCGTCGACTTGCTCACGCGCCGACGCGAGGTCGAGCATCGCGCCGCGCACGTCGACTGCGACCTGTTGGCGCAGGTCTCGACGTCGAATCTCGATGTCTCGGGCAACCGCTTCCTGTTCTTGCTGCTGGCCTTCTCGTCGTCCGCCCTCGAAGGCGGGCCATGTCACTTGCACGCCGTAGGTGTAGGTGTTGAGCAGATGGTTGAATCCCAGTCCGCTTGGTCCGTCGTTGCCGAAGACGCCAATCGTCGGAAGGCGGGTAGCGCGAATCGCCGCGAGTTGCTGCTCGGCGGCAGCGAGCTGCGCGTCGGTCGCACGGATGTCCGGACGCGTACGAACGGCGATATCGATCGCCGCTTGCTCGTTCGTCACATCGGGCGGCGTCACCGAATTGAGGGAATCCGTCAGCTCGACTGGCGTGTCGAGCGGCAGATTCAGTGCGCGTCGTAGATCGAGTCGCGAACGATCGCGATCATTGCGTGCGACGATGAGCTGCGCGCGCGCGGTGGCGAGCTGCGATTGCGCGCGCGTGACATCGAGCGCGACGCCGACGCCGGCGGTGAGCTGGTCGCGCGCGATGCTGAGCAAGTCGGCCGCGAGCGTCGAGTCGGCGACGCGCGCCTGCAGCGTCGTCTCACTCCGCAATTCGCGGATGTACACCGCCGCCGCCGTCGTCGCCGCCTGCTCGGCCGCGATGGCAACATCGGCGCTGGCTGCCACAACGCCGGCGCGCGCCGCGCGAACGCGTCCCGTCGCGCCGAGATCGAGCACCGACTGTGACGCCTGACCGCGGAAATCCCAGAACTTGACCGGACCGATGATCTGTCCGTTGGGATCGAGCAGTGGCGGTTCGCCCGGAGCCGCAGGGAAGTTGAAACCGAAGCTGGCGCTGTTGGTCGTGCGACTCGTCCAGTTCGGCACCGCTGACAATTGCGGAAGCAGCGCGGAACGCGACTGCGTGACGCGCGCCTGCGCTTGCTGGACGCGAGCCGCGGCGCTCTGCACGGCGGCTGTTTGCGCTGCCGCGAGTCGCGCGGCGTCGCCGAGTGACAGCCGTTGCGGCGTTGGAATCTGTGACTCCGCCGCTCGAACAAAAAAGGCCAGCAATGCCGCGATCAACGACAGGCCGGCTCCGAGACGAATGATCCTTGGATACGTGGCGTTCATGAGTTACTTGACGGCGTGTTCGCGATTCTCGGCGTCGGACCGAATGGCATGAAGATAGAACTGCATCAATTCCTGGAGCACTTCGTCGTCGGTCTCGGTCGCGACGGACGCGAAGCATTCGCGATGCGTACACCACAGACCGTGCATGACGAATGGGGCGGTGAGCATGCGCGCGGCCACCGCGGGGTCAACGTCGCGAAACTCACCCGTTTCAACGCCGCGGGCGATGATCGCCGCAATCAGCCGATGGCGTCGCGTTACGACCTCTTCCGCGTAGAACCGCGCGAGGTCGGGATAGTTGTGAATCTCGGCGTGAATCAGCCGGAAGAGCGGCGCGAACTGTGACGAACGAATGAAGCGCCAGAACGTGCGCATGAAAAGCGAGAGCGCTTCGGTGGCGGACCCGGTGACTTCGCCGAATTGTCGTTCGCTCTCTTCGATCTGGCTGACGACCGTGTAGCGCACGACCTCTCGAAACAGTTCTTCCTTGTTCGGGAAGTAGAGGTAGATCGTGCCCTTCGAGAGTCCAGCGCGTTTGGCGATGTCGTCGAGGCGCGCGCCGGCCAGGCCTCGTTCACCGAACTCGGTGAGGGCGGCTCTCAGGATCTGTGCTGGCCGCTCCTCTGGGAGGCGACGCCACCGGGGTTCTTGATTTGCTGGAAGAGGCACGGGATCGGATATCTGCTAAGGCTTGCAACGACAGACACTTATGTCGAGCTCGCCAGATTGACGGTCAATTACTGACGCGTCAGTAATATATCCGGGCCGAAATCTCCGCGCAACGCCCCCTCGTCCCGCACCATTATTTCGGCGCCGCGAGCATCCGCGCAAACTCGATTCCGCGCGCACGACCATTGTCGATCGTGAACGTCGGCGCGGCGCCCGCCGTCGGGACGGCAAAGTGGAGCGTGATCCCGCCGGCGCGGAATGTCTGGTGGTCGATGGCGCGTAACGTGTCCGGCGCCGCGCGGCCACGACGCAGAACGAGCGCGCCGTCGACCGTCTTCAGGTCGTACGTCGCCGTCAACTCGTCGGAGTAATATCGGCCCACCAGCGAGGCACGCTCCGCATCGCTGAGCACCACAGCGGCACCCGCTTGCTGCGCGCCTCCTCGTATTTGCGTGACCGCAAGTGGCCCCGTCAGGCGATCTCCGAGGGCGACATCGGCCACGCGACGCGCGAGCGACGTGGCGTCGGCGGTACTCACGTTGCACATCGTCGCAACGCTCGTGTGCTGCGTTGGAAAGCGCGTGATGTCCGTCCGGTAGCCGCCGGTGCTGCCGCTGTGCTCGACCACTGGAAGGCCGCGATAGCTCGTGACCTCGAGACCGAACGCGTACGTCAACATGGCTCCGCTATTCAACTTTCCGCGCTCGAGTTGACGCGCCAGGAATCCAGGACCACCGACTTTGCCCGTATAGAAATTCTCATCCCATTTCTGCAACTCTTCGACCGTCGTCATGAGCCCACCCTGCCCGACGATGTCGTTGTTCCAGACATTGATGCGCCACCCGCCGCCGGTGATCGGACTGTAGGCGAACGCGCGCCCACGCACTGGCTGGTTGTGATCGTCGTGGTAATGAGAGATCGTCATGCCGAGTGGTGTGAAGATCTGCTCGGCCGCGAATTCGCGGAGCGTCCTGCCGGTGACGCGCTGAACGATCACGCCGAGCAGCACGTAGCCCGTGTTGCTGTAGTTGTACTCGGCTCCGGGATCGAAGTTGAGATGCTTCTGTCGCGCGGCGAGCGCGAGGATGTCGTCGACGGTGTAGCCGTCGTCGAGCCTCGTGCCAGCGGCTTCGTACAACGCCCAGAAATCGCGAATGCCGCTCGTATGATGGACGAGGTTGTCGATCGTGACGCGCTTCCCGTAGTCGGGAAGCTCAGGCACGTACTTTCGCACGTCGTCGTTGAGCGAGAGCCGGCCCTGTTCGACGAGGAGCGCGATTGTCGCGGCGGTGAACTGCTTCGATACCGACCCCATGATGAACGGCGTCTGCGGAGTGATCGGGACACCGTACTCGATATTCGCCAAGCCGTATCCCTTGGCTAGCGCGACGCGGCCGTTCTGGAACACCCCGAGCGCGCAGCCGGGTCCATCCGCCGGGAATCGCGCGAACACGGCATCGATTCGCCGAATGATGGAATCTGGAAACGCATCTTGCGCGGCGGCAGGCACAGTCAGCGCGGTTGACGCGATCAGCGTGCACCACACGATGCGACGAGCGTTCATGATTTCCTCATTGCTAACGTCTCAGGCCTGCTCCCGTGCTGCCTCCAGCCAATCATACGCCGCGGCGACATCGGCGCGAGTCAACGTGTGGCCACCCGGCTGCCATGTGAGCGTGACCTCAGCGCCGCATACTTGGAGCAGCTCGGCGAGCCTTTCCGAATGCGCCGCCGGTACGATCGGGTCGCCCTCGCCGGCGCCTATGAAGACGCGCGTGTCGTCGAGCGACACCGGCGTCTCTGGGATGAATGGCACCATCGGGCGGAAGAGCACGGCGGACGCCAGCGTGTCGGCCGACGTGAGCAGCACGCTGGCGGCGATGTTGGCGCCATTGGAGAACCCAACCGCGATGACTTGACTCTTGTCGAACCCGTAGTGTTCTGCCGCCGCGGCGACGAATGCGATCAGGTCGTTGGTGCGTGCGTGCAAATCCGGGAGGTCGAAGACGCCCTCGGCCAAGCGCCGGAAAAATCGCGCCGCGTTACGCTCGAGCACCGTGCCGCGCGGGCTCAAGAACCCCGCGTCAGGCGCGAGCATCTCGCCGAGTGGGATGAGATCGTTTTCGTCGCCGCCGGTGCCGTGAAGCAACAGCAGCGTGCGACGATCGTCCGCCTTGGGCGGCACGTAGCGATGAACGTAGGTACCGAGCGCGTTACTATTCATCAACGATCAATGTAACCATCTCCAATGACGCAAGACGATCTCGATCGCGTCCGCCTCGACAAGTGGCTGTGGGCGGCCCGATTCTTCAAGACGCGTTCGTTGGCGACCGAGGCAGTCGCCGGCGGCAAGGTGGAGGTCAACGGCGAGCGCGCCAAACCGGCCAAAGCCGTGAAGCCAGGTGACGAGATCCGACTCCGGCTCGGGCCGTATGAGCACGTGCTCGCCGTGCGCCAACTCGCGGAACGACGCGGTCCAGCGTCTGTCGCGCACGCGCTGTACGAGGAGACGCAGACCAGCCGCGACGCGCGCGAGCGTCTTGCGGCGCAGCTGAAGATGGCGCCGCCCACGTTCGTGTACGAGGAGAAGGGACGTCCGACCAAGAAGGATCGGCGTGATCTCTCGAGGCTGATCGATCGGAGGCGACGCTAGACGTCCGCGCTGCTCGAGCCGATCAGCTGGCCGAAGACGGCGCGCGTAATCACGTGGCCGCCATCGAACCGGATCACGTCATATGGGATTGTCGCCGCATCCAGACGCGCTTGCTCGGCGGCGAGCATCGTCTCGTCCACATAATGATCGCGATTGCCGAGGACGAGCGTGAGCGGTACGCCGCGGAGCGCAGCCGGCCCGCGTGCGAGGTCCGTTTCGGGCGGCATCAGTCCGCCCCATAGAATGAGACGGCTCACCTTCGATCGCCCGTGCGTCACCCATCGGGTTGCCGTCGCGGTCCCTTGTGAGAATCCGATCACGTTGACGTGTGCAGCGGCGCGTGATGGCTCGCCGGAGATCTCGTCGAACAGCGCGTCGAGATACTCGACGTAATCGGCGATCTCGCACGCGCGATCCTCGCGCGTCATCCACGTCGCGCCAACTGGGCGATCGCGGGCTGGCGTTTTGTCCGGGCTCACGAGATAGAATCGGTTCATCGCCTCCGGCGCGACGACGAGCGTGTCGTCGCTCGCCAAGTCGGAGAAATAGCGAACAAACTCGCCGGCGAGCTGACCGTAGCCGTGGATGACGAACCAAATCGTTCGCAACGCGTCGCTCGATCCGCCCAGCGTGTAGTACCGCGCTGTGCGTTGCACGCGCAGGTGATGCGCGTGAGGGACTTGTAGCCGGAAGTCGGACACGGCTCCAAGATACTCAGGTCACTCCCTTCCCCGTCATCCTGAGGCGTGAAGCGACGAAGGATGACGCCGGCGCGATTACTTCCGAATCACGCCGGTCGAGGCAGCCGCCAATAACTGCGCCTGTGTCGCGTTCCGCTGCAGCAACTCGACTGCCTTGAGCAGTTGATGATCGTCGTCGAGCGTCCGAGCTTTGGCCGCGGCGTCGCCGAACGTCAGTCGCGCGACGCGGTTTTCTAAGTCGCGCGTGAGCACTCTGCGCTCGGTGGAGTCGTACTTGGGATCGAGCTTGATGCCGGCGGCCGACAGGCGACGCATCAGCTCAGCCGTCCACGGAGCGGGCGCTTTGAAGTCGCCGCTCACCGAGCCCTTGAGCTCGAGCGAGTAGTCCTGAATCACCGTAGTGATCGTCTGACCCTGCGGCGCGGCGGCGCGGAAGAAATCCCGCTCGATGCTCGGGATGGTGTCATCGTTCACGACGATGTCGGGGTGGATGCCGCCACCGCCGTACACAACGCGTCCCGCATCCGATTTGAACTTGGGCTTCTTGGTGCTGTCGTTCTTGCTCGAGTCGGGTCGAACCTCGACGAACTCACCACTCGGCAGAAGCTTTCGCTCACGGTGGATCGATCGGCCGCTCGGCGTATACCACTTGGCGGTCGTCATCTTGAGCTGATACCCGTCGGATAGCTGATACACCGATTGCACGAGCCCCTTGCCGAACGACGTCGTGCCGAGGACGAGCGCGCGGTCGTGATCCTGCAGCGCGCCGGCGACAATTTCGGTGGCCGACGCCGAACCGCCGTCGACCAGCACAACGAGCGGAACCTCGAGCGCGAGGTGCTTGCCGCTCGATCGAAGAACCTCGGTCGGCTGGCTTCGCGATCGGACGCTGGCAATCTCTTGCCCGTCGCGGAGGAACAGGCTCGACGTCTCGAGTGCCTGCTCGACGATGCCGCCGCCGTTGTCGCGCATGTCGAGCACGAGTCCCTTGGCGCCCTGTTTCACGAGTTGATCCACCGCGGCTTGCACTTCCCCAGCGGCGTTCTCGTTGAACGTCTGCAGTGGGATGTAGCCGATGTGATCGCCCAGCATCCCCGTGAACGCAACGGCCGGCACATGCACGACGCGACGAACGAAATGCAATTTGATCGGCTCGGTAACGCCGGGCCGCCCGTAAACGACCGTTACCTTGGAACCGGGGTCGCCCCGAAGCATGTCCGACACTTTCGTGAGATCGAGGTTCTGGGTCGACGTCGTGTCGACCATCAAAACATGATCCCCTTCGCGAACGCCGGCTTCCTCGGCCGGCGAATTCGGAAACACACGCTGGACGATCGCGCCCTTCCCCGACGTCGCCTCGCCGAGCAGCATGCCGGTTCCGCCATAGCGTCCGCCGGTCGTGCGGTTGAAGGCCTCAGACTGTTTGGGCGATAACAGCTCGCTATACGGATCGTTCAACTCGCGCACCAATCCGCGCGCCGCCTTCGCGTACGCCGCGGACGCCGGGAGCGTGTCGACGAATTGCGTCTGAACCAGCGACATGACTTGCTGGAAGAGGGCCGCATTCGCGCGAGCGGGCGGCTCCTGAAGGAAGAAACCGCCCGCGACGATTGGGACGACGAGTAGCGCGGCCGCTGCCGCTGTGCGAAGACGTGGCATTGACGAGTTGGAAAGGACGCTTAGGAGTTGGGCGACGTCGTGCTCCGACCCTGCACGACGTGTTCTTGCGGGCAGGGGCCCTTTCGCGGCGCCGGCTGCGATGCCGGCGGCGTTGCTCGTGATGGCTCGTGGCCTGGCGCGTACAGCACACGTCCGCGCGCGACGCGGACATCGTGACGCTGCGCATCGAGCATCGGATCAACACGCGTCGCTGTCGCCGGCGGTGAAACACTCGGACCCGGAACTGGCAAGACGCCGCCATATCCGGTACCGCGCCGAGCCGGATCGCCAGGGGCGTGCACACCGACGATGACGACCATCAACGGTACCACTGGGCGCTGCACGATTCGCCGGCAAAGGCGTCTAATCGACTCGACCATGAGCGACCCTCCTCGCGAGTACTCCTGCACCGCTCCAGACTAAGATTCGTCGACAAAGTTGTCAACGGGAAAGTGTTGCGGGAGCAGAGTTTACGAAAGGCGAACAACTGAAATGGATGCTGGTTGCTGGTGACTAGTCTCTGGTTGCTCATGCGCCCTTCGCAGTTGCCAGCAACCAGTCACCAGCAACTAGCAACCTATTTCGCCGCCGTCAGCTTCCAGATGCCGTTCACCATGTCCGAAGCATACACGGCCCCGTTCAGGTACTGAACGCCCCAGATATAAATAGTGCGATTCAACTCGGTGAGACCGATGCCCAGCTCGCGTCCCATGAGGCGGAGGTCGCATCGGGCCAGGTTCGTCGAACCGTCGATGACCTGCTGGCTGGCGGGACAGGTGCCCAGATCCCCGCGAACGTCGATGGCCCGCACGCCGCCGTTGTAGTAGGCGGCGTAGAGCACACCGTTCGCTTCGTCGACCGAGAAGTTGTGCGTTCCGGCGCCGGTGACGCGATAGAACGCGACCTCTTTCGGAGCGGCTGGATCACTGATGTCCACGACGTGGATGTCGCCCCGTGAGGTACTGCCGATGGTTCCCGAACCTTCTTCGCCAACGAAGGCGAATCGTTTGGATCCGTTCGGGTCGTGGTACCACCAGATGTTGTGCACATGGCCGTTGAGCGTTTTGACACCGCCCAGCACGCGCGGCGCTGCGGGCGACGCGCCGCTGCCGCAGCCGCCAACGTCCCAAATCTCCATTCCGTCGTCCCATAGGGCGACGAACAGCAATCCATCGCGGATGAAGGTGTCGTGGACGAATGGGTTGCCGGTGACTTTGGTGAAAACCGCGCGCGGCGCCGTCGGCGTGCTCAAGTCGACGATCACGAGACGCGCGTGGCTCAAGTTGCCGAGCGGATCGATCGACAAGAACCCATAGAGCTTTCCGTTCACTCGTCCGATCTCGGCGGTGTGTACGCCAGGGTCAGTGTCGGAGTTCGTGAAACGCGATAGTAGTCGTGGATGCTTGGGATCGGCCAGATCGAAGATCACGATCGAACCGCCGGAGAATTCCGTCGCCACAACGAGCAGGCTGCCATCGTCACTCACGGCGACATCGCCGAGCGTCGAGGCCCCTGACACGATCACCGAATCGAGCAGGGTCGGTGTGTTTCCGCTCACGTCCCACACGTTGATCTTGTTACCGATGGCCGAGCGAGTGCCCCACGTAGTGGTGTACGCAATCTGGCCGCGAACCGCGATCTCGGCCGTGTAACGCGCGGTCTCGGCGCCGCCGCCGAGGACCTGGAGCGTCGCCGGAGTCGATTGCGCCAGCGACAACGTCGCGGGCTTCGGCCCGAGATTGACTCCGGGGCAGCTCGCCGGAGCCAACCCCGTCGTGTCTGTTTTCCCCGGCGATGACGGCGAGTCTCCTCCGCACGCGGTCAACCCGCACGCGGTCAACCCGAACGCGACGGCAAGCGCTCCGGCGGCGAAGCGACGATTCACTACAAGCTGCATCGGCTGGCGGATGCGTGGTGGGCCATTTGCGATTCGCGGGTTGATGGCATGTCGGCCATCGGCGGCATCCTCTCAGACTCGCGATTGCCCGAATGAGTTCCCACGTCGCCCATGGTCATCGGCGGAAGCGCGGCGCCGTAGCGTCCCATTCGGTCGTGCATCGAGCCGGCCCGAAGACGTATGCCGGCGGAATACATCCACATTCGGCGCGTGCCGTAACGAAGTACGGCATCGAAGATTCCGGGAGGCGTTCCCGGCGCGGTACTGATGCGCGCGACCTCGATGAACGGCCGCCCCGACACGATTCCCTGCTGTACCCGCGGCGCCGAAATCGATGCGGTGATCGTCGTCCAGCGCGACACGCCGAGGTTGGCGAGATCGGAGGCTGGACGCGGCGTACGAAATGGGTCGAGCGAGGGCTCCTCTTCGGGTCGGTCCGTTCGCTCAATGCGGCCGCCGGCGACGACCCCGCGTGCACACACGGCCCCCTCGCCGAGGAGGCTCGTGAGTCGCGTGGCCAGCGAACCCTTGTCGCGTTCATCGGTGCGCGCCCATTCGAGCAGCGCATAGTGCCAGGTGGTCGCCGTCGCACGACTGAAGCGCGCAACGACGCTTGCCTTTCGCTGATCGAGTCCGTGCCCAACATGCACCTCGGGTGAGGTGACGCTCGCGTAACTCGCGCTCACCTCCGCGTCGCTCAGCGGCAGCAGTGTCAGACGCGACGACCACGAATCACCGAAGCGGTCGAACGCTGGCGACGAGCCGGGTCCGATCGGCTCATCGCCGTTGAAGGTCCCGAGCTCGCCGATGACGGGTCCGTACCGAATCGCCCCGACGGCAACGACTCGCTCGAGCACCTGCGCAAGATGGTGATTCACCGGATACTTCTCGAACGGTCTCGCCATCGGGTCGTCGCTCCCAAACGGCGCGAAGCCGCGGCCCGCGAAAAGCGACGCACGAACACCGCCGACGCTCGATTCGGCTCCGGCCAGCAACTCGTGGACGTATGCATGCGGATGCCGCCGATCCACATAGCCTTCGCCGTAACCGCCGGTGCTCAACTCGCCGCGATCGATGGTGAGGCCCTCGAAGTTGAGCGTCGAGATTCCGCGCAGCCAGCCCCGAGATGCGTGCGTCATGACGATCGGCTGCGTGACGTATCCCTCGGTGAGCGCCCGTCGCGTGGCGGTCGGGTCGGCTCGTGTCACGAGCGGAATCGCTTGCGCCATGATCGACACGTCTTGCGCGCGAGCGGAGTCGCGCGCGACGGCCAGCGTCGCTACAGTGACGAGAAGACAAATGCGCATGGTCTCGAAAGCTAACGGCGACTATCGGGAACTGCGGGCCATGATCTCGCTCGCTGTGCCCGTCGTGCTCGTACAACTCGGCTTTATGTCGATGGGCGTCGTCGACACGCTGATGGTCGGTCGCGTATCGGCCCGCGTGTTGGCGGCGGTCGCATTGGGGAATTTGTATTTCTTCAATGTGTCGATCTTCGCCGTCGGCACGTTGATGGCGCTCGACCCGATCGTCGCGCAGGCGGTCGGCGCCGGCGACGTCGAAGCAGTGTCGCGGGCCATGCAGCGCGGATTGCTCCTGTCGCTCGCATTGAGCGTCCTCACGGCCGCGCTGCTTGCGCCGGCCGCGTCACTGCTTCGCGCATTGCATCAACCGCCGGAGATCATTGGCGATGCGGCGGCCTACGTGAAGATCTCGATCGCCGGCATCGTTCCGTACCTCGCGTTCGTCGTGCTGCGACAAAGCCTTCAGGCAATGCATCGCGTCGCGCCGGTCGTGTGGACCATGATCGCGGCGAATCTGACGAACGCGGGATTCAACTGGGTGTTCGTGTATGGACACTTGGGAAGTCCGCCGCTCGGCGTCGCGGGCAGCTCGATCGCGACGGCCATCAGTCGATGGGTGATGACGATTCTCTTGCTCGTCGTCGCGTGGCCGGACTTACGACCGAATCTTATTCCGAGGCGCGCGGGCATCGGTCAATGGGCGCCGCTTCGTCGGATGCTTCGCATCGGCGCGGCGATCGGCGGGCAACAAGCGCTCGAGGTTGGCGCGTTCGGCGCGATCGGGTTGCTCATGGGTGTGCTCGGCGCGCTCGAGATGGCGGCGCATCAAATCGCGATCACGCTCGCCGCGCTCACGTTCATGGTGCCGCTCGGTGTCGGCTCGGCGGTGGCCGTGCGCGTCGGTCACGCGATCGGCGCGCGCGACGATGCCCGAGCGAGAGCGGCGATCCGCGCCGGATACGTGTGCGGCGTCGGGTTCATGACGCTCACCGGCCTGACGTTCCTGACACTGCCCCGACTGTTGGCACACGCATTCACGAGCGACACGCGCGTCATCGCGCTCGCCGCGGTATTGATTCCGATCGCCGGCGTGTTTCAGGTGTTCGACGGCGGACAAGCCGTCGGTGCCGGCGTGTTGCGCGGCGCGGGCGACACGACGGCGCCGCTCGTCACGATGCTCGCGGCGTACTGGCTCGTCGGCGTGCCGGTGAGCGCGTATCTCGGCTTTCGCACCGACCTGCGGGCGGCGGGACTCTGGTGGGGATTCGTCGTCTCGCTCGCGGCGGTGGCGGTTTTTCTATTCCTGCGAATTCGCGTCGTGTTCAGCCGTGACCCGCAGCGGGTTCGGCTCGAGGTCCCGGGGTAAGACCCCTGTTTCGGCATTTGCCTCGGAAGTGACTGTCTCGTTCAGGAATTTGGGCGTCCGACCGATACTGAAGGGAGACAGCCATATTCTCGAACGCCACACCCAACGCCGGAGCGACCCTGCGATGTCGCAGCCGCCCGATTCCAGAAGCCCGCGTCGTCCCGCAACGAGGGACGCAGCGCTCCATGCGGAGCGCTGGCTGCTCGACGCCATGCGGCGCGCCGGACATCCCATCGCCGAACAGGTTGCCCTGGAGGCGAGTGACTCGGCGTGGCGCGTACTCAAGGGACTCGGCTTTTCCGTCGACATCATTGCCGGAGTTGCCGGAGCCGCGTCGGCCTGTAAGCCGGCCGATTTCACCGAAGCGGATAGTCGCCTCGCGTTCTACATGCCGGCCGCGGTCGCGGAGCGTTTTGATGTTGCTCCGGCGTGGTACCGTAACGAACGGCTTGGTGTCGCAACATCCAATCCGCTTCGCATGCACCTCGAGGAGGATCTCTCCTTTGCCTGCGGCGTCAAGATCGACCTCTTGGTGGCGCCGCCCGGCGCAATCGTCGCCGCTCGATCGAAGGTGTATCCGGGCGCGGGGATGTCGATCGATCCCACACCGAGCGGCGCAGAGAACGCCCCGGCGCAACCGGCGACGGTGGGCCGCCTAGCAGCGGAATTCGCGCCGAGCGATTTGGATTCGAGCCTCGTGGTTGCCACGCGCGAACTCTTGGACGGCATTCTTTCCAGCGCGATTCACGCGTGCGCGAGCGACGTCCACTTTGAGCCGATCGACGGCGGGGGCATGATCGTTCGCCTTCGCGTCGACGGATCGCTGTATGAATTGCGACGAATTCCGGAGGAGCATCGCGCGTCGGCTGTTCGGCGTCTGAAGGTCGCCTGCGGGATCAACATCGCCGACACGCGGCGTCCACAGGATGGACGGACGACGTTCACGATCGACGGCCGCACGATCGATTTGCGGATCTCAACGCTCCCATTGAGCGGCAACGTCGAGAAAGTCTCGATCCGGATTCTCGACGCCCACGCCACGTCGCTGAATCTGAAGGAGCTCGGGTTCTCCGCGTCTGAGCTGGCGTCGGTGAATCGTCTGATGCACCTGACGGAGGGACTGGTTCTCGTTACAGGTCCGACCGGATCGGGAAAGACGTCCACCCTGTACTCGATGCTGAACGCGCTGCGGGTGTCCGAGCGCAACATCATGACGGTCGAGGATCCGGCCGAATACCGGCTCGAGGGTGTGACGCAGGTCCAGGTGAATGCGAAGGCGGGGATGACGTTCGCGGCCGGGCTGCGCAGCTTGTTGCGGCAAGATCCCGACGTCGTACTCGTGGGCGAAATTCGAGATCTTGAAACGGCGGACGTTGCCGTCAAGGCGGGCATGAGCGGGCACCTCGTGTTCTCGAGCCTGCACACGGGTGACGCGGCGTCGGCCGTCGAACGAATACTCTCGATGAATGTCGATCCCGCCTCGCTCAGTACTGCGCTCAAGGGTGTCGTGTCCCAGCGGTTGGTTCGTCGGCTGTGCAACGCATGTGCGGGCCCGCTCGATCTCTCCACGCTCTCGCAGCACCACCAACTGCTGCTCAGCGATGCCGACCCAAGGAAATTGCGCGGGCCAGCGGGCTGTCCGGCCTGTCGCGGCACGGGGTATCGAGGACGCATTGTCATCGCCGAACTGTATGTGGTCACTCCCGCGATGCAGAACGCCATCGCACATCGAGCGCCTGAGTCGGAGCTGGCACGCATTGCCGCGGAATCGGGAATGCTTTCGATGTGGCAGTCTGGGCTGTCGCGCGTGCTCGACGGAACGACGTCGTTGTTCGAGATGGTCGATAACGTCGCGCCACCGGTGGCAACGTTGCCGACGGCGGGCCAGGCGGAGGTCGACGCGCTCGTCGCACAGCTTCTATCGAAACCGGGGACGGCGGCGCCTGCGGCCGCCGCTCAGCCTCCGATCACCGGGTTACCGGTGCTCGAGCCAGCGAGCGAGATAACGGCGATCGACTCCGCACGCGGTCGCGAACCATCCGCGCAACCCGCGACTCGCGTTCTCGTAGTTGACGACGATGCTGCGGCCCGCCGCGAGCTCGTGGCCGTGCTTTCGCGCGCTGGTTTCAGCGTTGTCGAGGCGGCCGATGGAGAATCGGCGCTCGTCTATGCGCGACGCCTGCGCCCGGCGTTCGTTCTCACCGAGCTGGCGATCCCCAAGCTCGACGGACTAGGCTTGCTACGAGCGCTCCTGCAGGAAGACGCGAGGGCGAAGGTCGTGATCTATTCGCGTCAGAGCGATCCCGAGTTGCTCGCATGGGCGATCGAGTTGGGCGCGCTCGACGCGCTAAGTCACGAGACCGATGCGCGTGTGCTCTGCGCGCGACTCCGAAGCGCGCTCGAATCCGCGGCGTAGCGATCGCTCGTCAATCGCCGCGCAGGAGCAACAGCGCATCAATCGCGTCGACCGCTCGCTCGAGGCGCTCGGCCCCAGCGCCTGTTACGACGGCCGCGGCGACGCCCGACGCGAGCACCGCGTCGCGAAAGAGCTGTTGCATCTCCTCGCGCATGTGGCCGCGATCCCGCACGCCATCGGCGATCCAATCGAGATCGATCTCGCATAGCAAGTAGAGATCGGGGCGTCGCGCCGCGGCTGCCTCCTCGATCCACGGGGGACATGTGCCGAAGTAGTGCTTGCAGTACACGACGGTACTCAACAGATCCGTGTCTTGCACCACGAGGCGTCCGGCGCGCGCGATGTGCTCGTCCTCGAGCGCCATCTGCCCGCGTGCGATCGGGCCGTGATCGTTGAATTGTATGACTCCGCCATGTTGTTCCGCATACGCGCGCACGAATTCAGGAACGAGCTCGGCACCGTAGTGTCGCGCGAGCTGCTCGGCGAGCGTCGTTTTACCGGTCGATTCGGATCCGGTGAGGACGATGCGCATCACGCCGTCGCCGTGGCGGCCAATGACCGCTTCCACGCGATGTGTCCGAGGACGGCGAGGCCGAGATAGACGGCGTAATTCCCCGCTGTGAGATACAGCCCTTTGAAGATGAACATCCCGATGTACACCACATCGACGAGAATCCAGAGCATCCAATTCTCGAGCAACTTGCGCGTCATCATGTACTGCGCGACCAGGCTCGTCGTCGCCGTTGCGGCGTCGACATACGGTAGCGCGACGCCCGGTAGCCCGGACGTGAGTTTGCCGAGGATCGCCCAGAAGACAACGCCGATCGCGATCAGGATCGCCCACAGTTTCGGTGGCGTTCGCGATACGGTGAGGGCCGTTCGTCCCGCACCGCCATAGAGCCATTCGTACCAGCCGTACAATGAGAGCGCGAAATAGACTGCCTGCAATCCCATGTCAGAGTAGAGCCCTGTCTTGTAGAAGAGCACAAAATAGAGCGCGACGTTGACGAGCGCCGTCGGCCAACTCAGGGTTTTCTCACGCACGCTCAAGAACACGCTGACGATGCCGAACAGCACGGCGACGAGCTCGAGACAGCTCGATCCATGCGCCGTGAGCCACGCGCAGAGTGCGGTCACGTCAGCGGGTGAGCTCGCCGAGCCGGTGCTCGCCGCCCTGCTTCACGCGTGCCGCGGCCGCCTCGACCGCGGCGATTGTACGCGGCGATGATCCACCGACCTCGATGTCGGTCATGGTGTGCAACGCGCCAACGTAGTAGTCGGTCCACGTTCGCAGAATGTCCGTTTCCTTCGCGCGGTCTCCGCCGGCGGCGAGTGCGGCCCGACTCAGCGCGAGCTCGGTATCGAGGCGGGCGAGCGCGGCCCGCTCGATCTCGGCGACCAGTTCACGCGCCGTCGCGCCGTCGGCCGACGTGAGGGTGAGCACGGCGACCAACGCCGCCTCCCCGACGTTGGTCAGCTCGGAGACCGACACCTTGTCGATTCGATCGCCGTCGGTATGGTAGTACACGTCCGTGAAATGCCAGAACAGCGCGCCAGGCTTCTTGAATTGGAGAAATGGCGTGTGGTCGCTGCCGCCCTCGAATGGGTTGGTCCGCACGATCCAACCCGTCGTCGCCGCCTGGTCGAGACAGCGCCCGAGGAGATAGTCGTTGTAATAGTGCGGCACGAGCTGGTCCTTGGTGACGGGGCTCCCGCCCCACTCGCTATGGTGATCGTCGCCGCGCGTCCAGATCGCCGACGGATCGGGCATTTTCTCGATGAGGAATGTTCCGCCCGTCTTCTTCGTGTCCTCGCCGGTCATGTCCAAGCTGAGTCCCCACCGTACGCCACGCGCGCGCACCGAGTCGTCAGCGAGAAAGTTGCGCGTTTGCGCGATCTCGAGACCGAATAGCATCGTGATCGTTCGCTTGGGGCGGATCGATCCGTTGCGGACGAGCGTGCCCAGCACGCGCGCCATCTCGCTCAAGTCGCCGACGCCCGACGCATTGTCGTTGGCGCCCGGTTCCTGCACGTGCGCGCTCAGCACGAAGCGCTCGGACGGCGCCGTGCTGCCGTGCACCTCGGCAACAAGCGTGAGCTCGTCCGATGGATACATCCTGGACGCCGTGCGGACGCGGACCATGGTTGGCCCCTTCGTCAACGCCGCGCGAAGCCGATCCAACGCGTCGCGTGAGATCGGCATGCCCCAACTTCGTTTGGTGCTGTCGTAGGCGATCGAGCCGAACTGGATCGAATGGGTGTGCACGGTGGGCTGCGTGTACGCCGGCATGTTGTAGGCAAACACACCGACGGCGCCGCGCTTCTGCACCGCCTCACCGAAGACACGACCGATGTTGCCCTCGGCGAGCACGATCTTCCCTGCCACTGCCACGCGATCATACTCGGCCGCGCTTCCCTTGCCGACGTCGACGACTTCCGCGAGGACACCGCTGTCGGCTGTCGAGAACGAATTGATCGCCAACAGGTTACGGTTCGTGGCGAAGCTCAGTACAGGTTGGTGCTCGCCGGCAATCGTGACCGTCGCGTTGATGGGCTCCCAGGCCGGAGTGCGCATCGGCCGATGTTCGATGCGATACGTCAGCACTTCACCGGGTTTTGCGGCGGATTCCTCGACGTACCCGGCGGATTTCAGAGTTTCCTCAACACGGTGAATGCTCGCATTGAACCCGGTGTTGCCGGGCCAACGGAAGTACTGATCCATGAACGCCGTCTGGTCGTAGGCGTTTTGCCCGGAGAAGATCGGACGAACGAGGGTGAAGTAGCGTTGGACCGCAGCGGGGACTTGTCGTTGCCCGGCGGCGCTTGTCGCGACGCACGCCAGGAGGGCGATCGATGAGAGTCTACGCATCATTTGCCATTCGGCTGGAGCCCCTTCTTCGCCGGGGTCGCCGGCGAGACGTTCGTTCGATCGCGCACACCGACGGTGTTGTCCGTCGTGATTCGATCGATGAGTTTGTGCAACGGATCGATTCCCGCCCGATAGGGTTTCTGATCAACGACGACCCGAATCGTCTGCGCGCCCGACCTGATCTTATGCTTCTCCAAGTAGAGCGGCACACCGACTTTGTCGTCGATTTTCGGATCGCGCTTTGCGGGCGCCTTGGCAAACACGCCGATGTCGATCCAATCGGCCATCGGCTGTTGGGTCTCCTTTCCGAGGCTGTCGGCACGCAGCTTCTTCGCGGTGACGTAGACGTCTACCGCGTAGCGCGCGCCGGGCGCCGGATTCGCCACGACCGAATCCGTCTTGAGCTCGTACAGGGTGATGTGCTCGAACAGGTCGGCGATGAGGTACTTGAGTGAATCCGGGGTCGCCGCGCGCAGCGAGTCCACGAGTCGCAGCGACGTCGGATACGGCGGTCCGCGGAACTTCGTCGCGTCGAGTACGCCGCGAATCGCGCGATTCATCCGGTCCTCTCCGATGTAATCGCGCATGGCGTACGACACGAGCGAGCCCTTGCTGTAGTGAATGTACGGCTGGTTCTCGACGAGCTCGAGCGGCACCTCCTTTCGCCGTTCGGTGCCCGACCGGTGAGGTAGCTGTTCAACTCGTACTCGAGAAACTTCCGCATGTTCGCCGGCCCAAACTCCTTTTCCATGACCATGAGCGCGGAGTATTGGGCGAGCGTCTCGGAGAGCATGGTCGACCCTTCGGCGTCGGCGCCGATGAGCTGGTGCGCCCACCACTGATGCGCGACCTCGTGCGCCGTGACATAAAACGGATAATCGACGTCGTCCGGGCCCTCGACCCGGGCGACGAACCCGATCGCTTCGGAGAATGGGATCGTATTCGGCAGGGACTGGGCGAACGCGGCGTAGCGCGGAAACTCGACGATCCGAAGTTGATGATACTGATATGGACCGAAGTTCGCGGTGTAGTAGTCGAGCGACTTCTTCACCGCGTCGATCATGCGGGCGACGTCGTACGGGTGCATCGGGTGATAGTCGATTTCGATGTCGACGTCGTGCCACTTGGCCCGCCGCACGGCGTAGCGCGCCGACTGAAATGCCCAGAGATTGAGGATGGGGGCGTCCATCGTGTAGTGGAAATACCGGCGACCATTCGCCGTCCATTCCTTTCGCAGATAGCCCGACGTGATCGCCAGTTGGTCGGGATCCGTGCTGACGGTCGCATCGTAGGCGATCCAATCCGCGTCGCGGCTGATGTAGTTCGTCGACCAGGTCGCTGTGTCAGTCGGCGGCCGCATGCGCTCGCGCGGCGGCAGATGTTGTTTCTTCCGCGTCTCTTCGTCCTGAAGCTCGGCACGAGAATCGTAGCCGATCTCGGGCATGAAGCTGATATTCTCCAGGAACGTTCCGTTGCCGGCGACGGCGACTTCTTGGATCGTGTTGGGAAATCCGTGTTTGATGCGCCCCAGCGAGAAGCGCATCACCATCGAGTCGCCGGCGGCGAGCGGTCGGTCGAGCCGATCGATGATGTAATCGCGCGGTCGGTCGACCAGCACGCGCTTTGACGGCCGGTCGTAATCGAGGCGACGGATCTCCAGGTCTTCGTCCATCGCGATGTGGATCGAGTCGATCGGCACGGCGGTCTTGTTGCGCAGCACGTATTGGCCGGTGATGACCGCATCGCCCGTCGATGGATAGAGCTCGACCCGGACGGTGATGGCGGTGATCCGCGGTTGGGGTGCGTGCTCGAACCGCTTGTAGAGTCTCTCTCGCTCGACGCGGAGGTGCCGCTCGGCCTTGCGCGATCGATAGATGTTCAGCACGGTCGTATTGTAGAACACGAACGCACCCAGACCGACCGCGACCGCACCGACTCCGGCCGTCGCGTAGCGAATCGGACCGACGAACCGCCGCCGCGCCAGGTCGACTCGCGCACTCAGCGTCGTCTCTTCGCCGCGCACCCATAGTAAATCGGCGGCGATGAGCAGCAACACGGCGATGGCGCTCCAATACAGCTTCCACCACACGAATGGTCCGACGTATGGACCCCAGCCGTTCATGTCCGAGTAGCCGATTCCGGAATCCGAGCCATACTGATAGAGTCCGTGCTCCACCCCGAGACTCGCGAGCAGGCCAATGCCGATGTAGAACAAAATGACGAGCAGGTGGCCGAGGTATTTGTGGTTCACGACGACGTGAATGGTCATCGCGAGCACGGCGATGAGCAAATACTCGATGAACCGAACCCCGAGCAGCGCTTCGAGGTAGAGCGGAAGCTCGAATCGGTAGTACCCCTGCGCGGCCTGCGTGACGATCCCAGCGACGAGCGTCACACCGAGCAGCGTAAGGATGATGCCAGCCAACGCGGCGAGTTTGGCAAGGAACGTGACCCAGGTCGCGATGGGCGTCGCGTCGTAGATCTGATTGATCTTCACGTCGCGCTCCGCCCATACCAACTCACCAGAGTAGAACGCCGTAATGACGAGAATGAACAGCCCGAACGATCCGCTGAGTACACCCTCCATTTGGTACGTGACCGGCCACGTCGTCGTCCCGTAGAGCTTTCCCGCCGCACGCGCCGCGACAACGAGATACAACAAACCGCCGCCGACGATCGCGCCGAAGTAACGGCTGCGGACGATGCGCCAAAACGATCGGCTGAAAATCGAGCGAAACTGCACCCAACGGGCCACGGCGTCGAAGCGCTGGGTCGTCGCCGGCAGCGCGGCGGTTCGCACCGGTGCAATCAGCTCGTCGCCGACAATCGCGTCACCAGCGACGACGGGCGCGGTTTCGGTCGGGCGACTCGACGCGGCGTCGCTCAACGAATACGCGAATCGGAACCGCAGATATGCCGCGACGAATATCGCCGCGGCGACGCCGAGCCAGATCAATCGATTCGTCAGCAACACGCCGGATATCGGCACGAGGCGACTGTTCTTTTCGGCGATCGACCAGTATTGGGTGAGGGCCGACTGGGCACGCAACCCGAACGGATCGATGAGTCCAGCCAATCGTTTGTCGTCGAGATCGGCAAGCAGACTTCCGGCGAGCAGGTAGCCGATCAGCAGCAGCGCGCCACCGACGTAGTTCGGCAGCATTTGGCGGGTGAGGGCCACGAGGGCGAAGAAGATTGCCGCCGTGAGCATCAGGTTCGGAAGCACGACGCCGAGGTACGGCTGGAGATACGACATCGCGCGGAACGGTCCGAGCTTGTCGGCTTGCACCCAGGGCGTCACGGTTGCCACGAACGCGCCGATGCCGATCCCCGTCGTGACGAGCGCATTGACGAACAACGTGCCGGCGAAGCGGCCGCCGAGGAATGCTGCCTTGCTCACCGGTGTGGTATAGAACAGCGGATCGGCGTGCGTTTCGTAATCTTTATAGAGCGAATTACCCGCGAGCGCGGCGGTGATCGATACCCCGAACAGCGACAGCACCGGGATGATTGACGCGAGCGCGAACGGCGCGTTGGCGAGGACTTTGCCGCCGCTGCCCAGAGCGAAGTTGATGTCCGGCCATGCTCCCGCCGCCGCGAGCATGAAGAAGAACGCCATCGCGAAGAAGATCACGAAGTACACCCACGTCGAGATGCGACTCAGGTACAAACGGATCTCCCAGCCTAGGATCGCGGCAAACTGCCTCATACCGCGGTGGGCGTCCGCCGGAGCGCGGCGAAGTACACGTCCTCCAACGTCGCGGTCGCGGGCTCGAATTCAGGAGACGGAGGTAGATCCGAGAGCACGCGCACGACTGTCTTGCCGCCGGCCAATTTGGTGGACACGACCGCAAAATCTTTCTGAATTTCCGCAAGCAGCGTGCGATCGACGGCACGCTGCCAGATCTTTCCGTTGAGATCCACGATCGCCGCCGACGGATCGGCCTCGAGGCGAATCTCGCCGCGGTCGATGATCGCCATGCGGGAGCAGAGGTCGCTGACATCGTCGACGATGTGCGTCGACAGGATGACGACGGCGTTCTCCCCGAGCTCCGCCAACAGATTCAGAAAGCGGACGCGTTCGGCGGGATCGAGGCCGGCGGTCGGCTCGTCGACGATGATCAAGCCCGGCTTACCGAGGAGAGCGACGGCGATGCCGAATCGTTGCCGCATGCCACCGGAGTAGGCGCCGAGCTGCTGGCGCCGCGCGCTTTGCAGATTCGTCTGCTCGAAGAGCGCGTCGACGATACGGCGCCGCTCCGCGCGATCGGCAATGGCTTTCAGTACCGCGAAGTGATCGAGCAGATCTTCCGCCGTCACCTTGGGATAGAGGCCGAACTCTTGTGGCAGGTAGCCGAGCGTGCGCCGGACCGAATCCTTGTCGCGCAATACGTCGATGTCGCCGAGTCGTGCCGAGCCGGAGTCCGCCTCCTGCAGCGTGGCGAGAATCCGCATCAGCGTCGACTTCCCCGCCCCGTTGGGGCCGAGGAGCCCGAACATACCCCGCGGAATGGTCAGCGAGACGTCGTTGAGGGCACGCGTCCCGTTGGGGTACGTCTTCGAGAGATGCTCGATGCGAAGATCCATTCGTATTCTCTCATTGGTCGCTCACCACGCGCCCTCGAACGCGAACAGCAGAAACGTGCCGTTGCCGGCGTTCGGCACGTTGGGAAAGCTCTGGTGAACCGCGTTGACGACAAATCTCGCAGCCGTGCCATCGATCAGATAGCTACCACCGACGACGATTTGGCGCTCGAACGCGTCGACGACGGAGGCCTCGTGCGTGCGGTCGCGGTCCCAGGCGTCGTACCGCGCGACGAGCTGCAACGGCGGCGTCAGTCGCACCGCGGCCAGCGTGTACCAACCGAACCGTCGGAGCTCGGCGTCGCGGGCGCTCATCGTCTCGGCACGTACCGTGACCCACGAATCGTGGAATTGCACTTCGGTCCCGGCGCGCTCGCGCCGCGTCGCGGTCGGCCCGCCCTGAAACGCACCCGATCCGCCGACCTGGAAGCCCGGAAGCTGCGACGGGTGCACCGCGAATCGTCCGACGAATGCTTTTTGGTCGTTCGGATCGGTCGTACCCTGGCTCTCGCCGGTCTCGTTGAACAGGCCGGCGTGGTACTCGAACACGCTCGCCAAGAACCCGTTGGCCGACACACCGATGTCACGGATGTCACCCAATCCCACGGCGCGCGAGCGTTCGATGATGAACATGGTCCGCTCGATCGTCTCGACGTTGGCGGTGGAGATCGTCCCTTCGAGGCTGAGCGGAATGATCTGCTGCCCGACGTCGATCGAGGTGGAGTGATTGACCGAGAGGGTCAGCGCCGCGTCCTGCAACATTCTCGTTCGCTGATCGATCGTCGCATCGCTCAGCGCGACGGAGTCGCCGACCTCGGAGAGCGTTTTGTTGACCGTCAGTAGCTTCGACGCGTCGAACGCGACGCGCCAGCGGAGATGGGGCGACACATTGCCGCTGAACTTCAAGTCGGCTTTACGCAGCCGATACCCATCCTTCGTCGTCGGATCGCCAGCGCGATAGTAGACTTCCAGGAATCCGTGAACGTCGACGGGCAGCGGGGCACGCACGCCTGTCGAATCTTGCGCCGCTGCATTCACGTGAAGGCCACCGATCAACGCGCCAGACACTATAAGCACAGGCGCCCAGCGGGACCGGGCGCGATTTGGTCGTGTCAAGAGATAACGTGGGAGAAGAGGAGGTGAGACGCGTGCCGCGCGCGGGATGCGGGCTCGCCCGATCGCAGTATCTTAGAAGACGATTATCCTCAAAGCGAGCCACCTCCCCACACTCAGTAAATGCGCCGATCAGTCCATTGGGTCGTGCTGTCCCTCACGGTTGTCACCTCGACGACGGCGTGCCGCCAGCAGCCGTCTCAGTCGGCGGGCGCCGGCGATTCGCTCTCGGCCGGCCTCGGGGCGCGGCTTCCGGTGGGCGTTCGACTCGATCCGGCGGCGCCACTCGCGGCGGTTGGACCAATGCCGCTGACGATGCGCGTCGCGCCGGAAGGTGATCGCGTCGTCTTGTCGCTGAGCGGCTATCGAATGCAAGGCCTACAGGTGGTCGACGCGACGAGCGGTCGCGTGCTCCAAGATCTTCCGCAGGCATCGGCGTTCGTCGGGTTGGCATTTTCTCCCGACGGCCGCTCGTTGTATTCGTCGGGCGGAAACAGCGACGTCGTGTATCGCTACCGGTGGGAGGGCGGTCGCGCGACGCTCGGCGACAGTCTGGTGCTCGCGCGAAAGGCTCCGCGCGCCGACGGAACGCGCTATCCCGCCGGCCTCGCGCTCTCGCCTGACGGCCGAATGCTGTACGTCGCGGAGAATCTCGCCGACTCGCTCGCGGTCATCGACATCGCCACACACTCGGTGATTCAGCGCGTGCCGGCCGGCCGCTATCCGTACGACGTCGTTGTCGACAAGACCGGCTCGGTCTATGTCTCGACGTGGGGCGGCAACACCGTGGCGGTATACCGCCAGGCAGGCAACGGTTGGCTCGACGCGGGCCAGTGGATCGACGTCGCGCGCCATCCGTCGGCGCTGGCGCTCAACGGAGACGGCACGCGGCTGTTCGTCGCGTCGGGCAGCACCGATCACGTGGCGGTCGTCGACACGAAAACGCAGCGCGTAATCGCGCGGTTGCTCGATCCGCCACCGACGGGACCGAACGAAGGCGCGACGCCGAATGCTCTCGCGCTATCCGCCGACGGAACGCGCCTGTTCGTCGCGGAGGCCGACGCCAATGCCGTCGGTGTGTTCGATCTCTCCGCGGTGACCTCGAGCGTGGCGAGCGCGCGCGGCGACGACAAGCTTGCTGGCCGAATTCCCACCGGGTGGTATCCCACGTCGCTCGCGCTCGTCGGTGACGCGCTGATCGCGGCAAGTGGAAAGGGAAAGGGATCGCTGCCTAATCGCCGCGGCCCGAATCCGCGCGTTGGCCGAACGGATCAGTATAGTCTCAATCTGCTCAGCGGCGGCGTCATGCGCGTTCCGCTCTCGCAAACGACAGGTGACCTCTTGACGCGATTCAGCGCGCGCGTCACCGCCGCGAACGGATGGAACGATGCGTCACGCGAGCATCGCTATCCGCCGTTCGAGCACGTCGTCTACATCATCAAAGAGAATCGCACGTACGATCAGGTGTTGGGCGACGACAAGCAGGGCGATGGTGACGAATCACTCATTTTCTTCCCGCGCGCGATTTCAGTGAATCATCACGCCATCGCCGACCGTTTTGGCCTGTTCGATCGATTCTTCGTCAACGCCGAAGTGAGTCCCGACGGCCACAACTGGTCCATGGCCGCGTACGCGACAGACTATCTCGAGAAGACGGTGCCGTCGAACTACTCGAGCCGCGGCCGCACCTACGACTACGAGGGAACGAACCGCGGCTTCGGGATGAGCCACATTCCGGAGGACGACGTCGCCGAGCCGGCGAGCGGCTATCTGTGGAATCTCGCCGAGAAGAAGGGAATCACCTTTCGCAACTACGGTGAGTTCGTCGTGGCGACGGGTCCGCGCTCGCCCGACTCGTTGCCGCCGGGCTATCGCGGAAACAAGCCGTTCCTGCGCACGCACACCAATTCGCTGTTTCCCGGTTTCGAGCTGACGATCAGAGATCAACACCGCGCCGATGTCTGGATCGCGGAGTTGCAGCAGTTCGCGCAGACGGGGACGATGCCGGCGCTCGAGATCGTCCGCTTGCCGAACGACCACACTTCAGGGGCGATGAGCGGGCGTCCGTCGCCACGCGCCGCGTTCGCCGACAACGATCTTGCGTTGGGGCGCATGATCGAGGCGCTGTCGAAATCACCATTCTGGAAAAACACGGTGGTGTTCGTGCTCGAGGACGACGCGCAAAACGGCCCGGATCATGTGGACGCGCATCGCTCACCGATGTTCGTGATCTCGGCGTATTCGCGGCCGGGTGTGGTGCACCGATTCGCCAATACGACCGACGTGTTGCGGACGATCGAGGAGATCCTTGGTCTGCAATCGATGTCGCAGTATGACTACTTCGGCCGCCCGCTGCGAGACATTTGGTCCGACAGCCCGGACCTCCGTCCGTACACCGCGCTCACGCCCGCGCAGTCGCTCGACGAGATGAACGTCCGCGGTTCCGACGACGCGAAAGAGTCTGAAAAACTGGATCTCAGTACCGAAGACGCCGCCGACGAGGCGCTATTCAATCGCATTCTGTGGCGGACCATCAAGGGGCGAGACGTTCCCTACCCCGGTGCTCGTCGCGCGTCCGCGCGCGAGCTGAAGATCGGCGGCTGACGCGCCGTCTCAGGTCTTGTGACGAAAAATGATTCGGCCGCGCGTAAGATCGTAGGGCGAGACCTCGATCGTCACGCGATCACCCTGCAATACGCGAATGCGAAACCGGCGCATGTTACCGCCGAGCGTGGCAAGTACGTTGTGACCGTTGGTCAACTGCACGCGAAACGTCGCATTCGGGAGTACTTCCGTGACTTGTCCTTCCAGCTGAATCGGTTCTTCCTTGGCCATGAAACCTCGGGAAATAGGGGTCGAGAAGGCGTGTGAAGTATAGGTGCATCCGGGCACGACGGTAAGCGCGACAAAAAACGGGAGCCCTATTTTCGGACTCCCGTCGTCGTGACGTGGGCGACGCTACGGAACTCTTTTCTTGTCGACGTTGTTCCCGATTACGCCGCCAAGAATCCCGCCCACCGCCGCGCCGATGATGCCGCCCTTGACCTTGTTGCGACTCGTGGTGGCCCCGATGATCGCGCCGGCCGCCGCACCGATCGCGGCGTCACGTTGCGTGTGCTTCACGACATGTCCGCTGCTCGTGACGGTGCCACCGCTCGAATACACGCGACCGCCGCCACCGCTCGAACGACGCGTGGTTGTCCGACTCGCCGTCCTCGGCGCTTGCCGGGTCGTCGCGGCCGCCCCATTCAGCGCGTTTGGAGCCGGCGAACGCTCTGCGGCCGACAGACTATCCAACGAGTGACTCTGCTGCGCCGCCAACGAGAGATCCGTGTTGAGCGACGAGTCCGCCGCTCGATTGCTATTCCGACCGCACGCGCCGGCCACGACCGACAAGCCGAGCGCAAGCGCCAACGTTTTGATTCGCATTTGATCCCTCCCCTGCCATCAGACCGTGCTTAGAGGGCAGGTGCCATGCCAGCGGGAAGCAGGGCGGAGGGTGACCTACCCTTCACCCTCAACCTTCCACCCCGGCGTCCTCGCCATTGCGCGTCCGCTGAGTTCGATCCCCTGGTCGATGAATCGAGTGATGATCGTCAACCCTTCTTGGATGGCCGACTCATCGACCCCCTGCGTGCGTCGTCGAATCGCGCGCTCGATCTCTTCACCCAAAATGCGCCATTCGCGCTGCAATGCGTCCGCCGTCCATCCGAGACGTGCGCGCTGCACCCCGTGACGTTCGGCCAGTAGGCGTTGGATCTCGGACCCGTCGGCCACGAGCGCCGATGGTTGTCCGCGCGCTTCCTCGACGGCGACGAGCACACCGCCGATGTTAGCGACGTACGTGCCAATGTGATCGGCCAGCTGGGAGAAGCGCAGCGACTGCGCCGCCGGCATGAGCGGCTCAGCGCGGAGACGCGCCACGAACGAGTTGAGCATCGGCTCGAGCTCGCGCATCAACGCTTCGCCAGTCTCCGCGAGCCCTTGAAGCCGCGACGCGGGTCCCGGCGATTCGGCGCGACGACGCGCCGCTTCCCGCGCGGCGCCGCTCACTGCCTGCAGCCACAGCGTGAACGTGGAGCCCGCGCCTATCTCGCTTCGCACGGTGAGGTCCCCGTGCATGAGCCGCGCAAGCCGGCGGCTGATCGTGAGTCCCAACCCCGATCCTTCGGTTTGGCGCGTGTGTCCGCGCTCGACCTGCACGAACGGATCGAAGATCGCCGCGAGTTGCGCCGGCGCGATTCCAATCCCCGTGTCGATTACACGCCAGAACACCCAAGGACCGCCGATGAGCCGGGCCTCGGGGTCTGGCTGCGTGGTGAGACCACATTCGACGCGCACTGACCCGCCGGGATCAGTGAATTTCACCGCATTGGTGAGCAGATTGACGAGAATCTGGCGGACACGATCCTCGTCAGCGTCATATGTCGCGTCCGATTCGTCGGCGTGGTGCACCGAGACGACGATGCCGCGAGAGTCAGCGATCGGCTGCACGAGCGCGAACGCGCCGTCGGCAGTCTGTCCGGCGTGAGCGAGCCTCGTGTGAAGCGACAGCCGTCCCGCTTCGACCTTCGCGAGGTCGAGCACCTCGTTCACCAGGCCAAGCAAGTGGCGACCGCTGGCGAGTATTCGAGAAATCTGATGATGCTGTTCCGGATTGAGCGCGCCGGCTATGCCGAGGTCGAGCAGCTCGGCGTAGCCGATCACGGCGTTCAGCGGCGTGCGGAGCTCATGGCTCATCATCGCCAGGAATTCCGACTTCGCCTGACTCGCTGCTTCCGCCTCGGCGCGCGCGATTCGTTCGCCCTCGAGCTGCGCGGCGCGTTCCTCGGCACGTTTACGATCGGTGATTTCGCGGAGTGAGACCAGCCGCGCGGGCTCGCCCTCCCAATCTGTGTCGACGACACGAAGCTCGGCGGCGACCGATGCGCCGCCAGAGCGCACGACGTTGATCTCGGCCGTCTCACCTGAGACGGCGGGGAAACCAAACGACGTTCTCTCGAGCTCGGACGCGGGCCGGCCGAATAGCAACTCGGCGGCCGGATTCGCGAAGCGAATCACTCCGTCAAGACCAATGATCACGACACCGTCGGCCATCCGCTCGATGATCGAGCGAAGGCGATCCTGCTCTGATTCCCGACTGCGTCGGCGATCAGAACCTGCGCGTCGTTCTTCGTTCCACTGGTGCGTCTCCACGTCGGCCTCGGTGGGGTTCACCGTCTGTTTACTGCGACGTGCAATGATCACAAGTTCAAGGACCATGCCCTACATGTCGTCGCCGAATCGCGGTACGAATCGCGAACGATGCGCTCCGAGACTCGGGAACGCGGGCGGCGCATTTGTGCGGCCGCTCAACCGAGCGGACTCAACCAAGGATTTCGCCTTGAGAGAATCCTCGCGACGCCGACGCTCATCACGCAGCTGCCGCCGCCGTTGCGGGCGCGTGACAGAAGATCTTCGTCGCTACGCTCCTCACGATGACAGGGGTATTAGATTCTGTCGGTGACCGGGGTGCCTGCCCACGTCGGGTGCAGGCTGAGAGAGTCCCGTAGAACCTGATCCGGTTTGTACCGGCGTAGGGAGTCACACATGTCGAACGTTGCCTCGTCGGCGCATCGTCGCCGCGCGTGGGCGCTCGCAATCGCGACGCCTGCCCTCCTTGTATTCACACCGTCACTCCGCGCGCAGGCCGCGAAAGACACCGCGCGCGCCGACACGACACGCGCGCAACGGCTGGAGCGCGTGATGATCTCCGCGTTGCGCGCGTCGGGCGCCGCGCCCATCTCGCAGAAGACGTTGACGCAAGCCGATCTCGAGCCGCGGTATTTTGGGCAGGACGTGCCCCTCTTGCTTCAAGGCGCGGCACCGTCAGTCACGTCGTACGCCGAGACGGCGAACTATTGGGGATACAGTTACATCCGACTGCGCGGGATCGATCAATCGCGGATCAATCTCACGCTCGACGGAATTCCGCTCAACGATCCGGAAGACCAAGTCTTGTATTTCGCGGACTTTCCCGATCTCGCGAACAGTCTGCGTTCGGTGCAAGTGCAGCGCGGCGTCGGCACGAGCAGCAACGGGACCGCGGCGTACGCCGGCTCGATCAACATGGAAACGATTTCGCTCGCGTCGTCGCCGCGCTTGGCGGAGGTGCAGCTCGAGGGCGGATCGTTCGGGTCGAAGCGACTGAGCGCCGAATTTCAGTCTGGCCTGCTCCCCAGTCGATTCGCCGCGTATGCCCGGGTGTCGGCGCTGCGCACCGACGGGTACCGCTATCACTCGGGCGTCGACGGACGCTCGGCATTCATGAGCGCGGGCTACTTCGGCGATCGCGACATCGTCAAGGCAACGGTGACCACGGGGACTATGCGCGACACGATGGCGTATCTCGCCGTCGCCGCTGCGGACCTCGACACCAACCGCCGCATCAATCCGCTCACACCGCGCGAGCGCGACGGATTCAGCGAGCGACTCGCGGCGCTGGCGTATACGCGGCTGCTCAGCCCTTCGTCGTCCCTCTCGACCACCGTCTATCGCATCTCGACGAGCGGCGATTATGACGTGCTGATCGACTCGTTGGACAATTTCAATCTGAAATTCGCCTGGGTCGGACTCACGAGTGACTGGGCATATCGTCGCGACGCAGTGCAGCTCGACGTCGGGGTCAACGGCAGCACGTACGCGCGCGATCATGCGGCGTACCAACGGCCGGACTTTACCGACGCGCTCTATTTCAACACCGGGCACAAACAAGACGCCAGCGCCTTCGCCAAGCTCGCCTACACCGCCGGCGCCGCGACATTCTTCGGCGACCTTCAAGCGCGACACGCGCGCTTTCGCTACACACCCGACGCTCACGCCGCGATCGCCGAACAAACCATCGATTGGTCATTCGTCAACCCGAAGGCCGGCGTCACGTACGCCGTCACGCGTCCGCTCTCGCTGTACGCATCGTACGGGCAGAACACGCGCGAACCGGCGCGCAGCGACATGTTTGCGGGTTTCGACAATCTCGATACGTCGAACGTGACGTTCGTCGGCAGTCTGAATCGCGTGAAGCCGGAGCGTGTGCACGACTTCGAGGGCGGCGTGACGTATCGCGGCGGAAGCTTTGACGGACAAGCCAACGTCTACTCGATGGACTTTCGCAACGAGATCTCCCCGATTGGCGCGCTGAGCTACATCGGTTTGCCGCTCCGCAAAAATGTCGGGGCGAGCTACCGGCGCGGAATTGAGGCCGACGTCGCCTATCGCGGCATATCGCGCCTGCTGCTCAACGCGAATGTGTCGGCGAGCACGAATCGCATTCGCGAGTACACCGACTCGACCGGCGACGTCCCGGTCACCTATCACGACGTCGAACCGTTGCTCACGCCGCGGCTGGTCACGTTCGAGCGCGCGCAATTCGCCGCGACGCGCAATCTCAATGTCGCGCTCGAGACGCGCTATCAAAGCCGCGCGTTCCTGCAGAACACGGGCGACTCACGCTTCGTGCTCCCCGCGGCGTTCAATCTCGACGGCTCGCTCTCGTGGCGAGTGCGCCAGTACGAGATCCTCGTGCGCGGCAACAATTTGACGAACAGCAAGAAGTACGGGAGCGGCTACGCCTACGGCGACGTCTCATATTACTACGTCGTGCCGCCGCGCAATCTGTTCGTCACGGCGAAGGTCGCGTTCTAGGCCGCGCGGTACGCATCATGCCGCGTGAAACGGTTCACACATCCTGCGCGGAGCACCAATGGCGAAGAGCGAGCGGCGTAACGGCGTCGATGTTGAGAACGACAAATCCGATCAGGATACCCACGACGCGATGCAGGAATGCATCGAGGAGTGCCTGAACTGCCACGCGGTCTGCACGATGACCTTGCAGCACTGCATCGCGACCGGCGGCGAGCACACCGAGGTGAACCTGATCGGCATCTTGTTGGATTGCGCCGAGATGTGTCAAACGAGCGCGAACTTCATGCTGCGGGGCTCGCCGTTTCATGTCGTGACGTGCGCCGCGTGCGCCGAGCTCTGCCGCGCGTGCGAAGAGGCCTGCCGCGCGGTGCACGACGATGAACAGCTCGCGCATTGCGCAGACGTGTGCGCCGCGTGTGCCGAGTCGTGCGACCGGATGGCGCAAATGGGAAGCGAAGAGTAGTGCGCGGGGTATAACAATTCACGATGAGACATCTCAGTCGGGCTCTACTGTTTTCCTTGGCGACGGCGGCGGCGCTTATGCCGTTGCGCCACGCGCTCGCGCAATCGGCGTCCTCGTCGCAGCGAGGTCAGCCGAAAACGCCGTTTGCCGCCGCTGATCTTGCCAAGCTCCGTTGGCTAGAAGGGTCGTGGGCGGGTACCGCAGCCGATGAGTCGCCGGTCTATGCACGTTACCACTTCACGAACGACTCGACGTTGGAGATCACGTACTATCGCGAACCGGCGTTTACGCAGGAGTCGGGTACTGGCCGAGTCTATCTCACGGTCGGACGGATCTATCACACGCTCGGGTCCGGTCGGTGGGGCGCGACGAATGTCGACAGCAGCGGCGTGTTCTTCATTCCGCAAGTGAACGCGCACAACACGTTCGCGTGGAGCTATCAATCACCGGACGAATGGACGCTCACGCAACGAGCTGGGTTGAGCGGGCGCGAGCGCGTAACCGTCTACAAGATGCGACGCGTCCGCCAATGAGAGCAGTTCAAGACGCGGTCGCGGACGGTGCATCGTTTGCACTGTTCATCGCCGATGCCGGATCCCGACGCAACTCTCGCCCCCGGGCCCGAGGCCGCCGAGCGTCGTCACGCCGCCGATAGGCGCGCTGAACCCGGCGAAGGCCGCCGCGCGCCCTCATCAGGCGTTTGGTCCCGCCGACTCTTCGTCGCGGGACGCGATCTGGCCATCGCGGTCGCTGCCGTGAGCGCAATCGTATTCGCCGTGCGTCACGAACGACCGATCTTCGCGAACCAGCCGAGCGTCGCGGAACGATTGACGACGAGGATCCCGGCGACGCGGGCGGTGCTCACACCGAAGCCACCTGACACGAGCCGAGTCGCACGAATCACGTCGAGTCCCGAGTTCGAGCGCGACCGCCGTGCCTTTGCGGCCGACCTCGTCGCGACACGGCGAATGGACCACGCGCGCGCCGATTCGATCGCGTACTACGCGGTGCGCGAGTCGTATCTCAACGGAATCCCGCCAGCCGTCGTCTTCGGCGTCATGCTCACCGAGAACGCGCTGTTCGTGAGCGGCGCGATGTCCAACGTGGGCGCGGTCGGCTTGATGCAGGTCTACCCAAAGATCTGGCTGAAGGAGCTCAGCAAGAAGTTCGGAAAGGACCTGGCCACCGATTCAACGAACTTGAAATACGGCGTCTATATTCTCGGCCAGTACATCAAATCGGATTCGGGGAGCGTCTCGAAGAAGGCAGTGAGCAGCGGATTGCTGCACTACAACGGCTGCGTTCGCGGCACGAACACGCCGAACTGCAAGACGTACCCGTCGAAGGTCAGGACCTACGTGGAGAAGCAGGCCAACTCGATGTGCGGCGATAAGACGTTCTACGAATGCATTGCCAAGCCATTCATCGCCGGGCTGTTCGGAAAGAGCGAGGAGACGCCCGCGACGTCGCAGTAACGCCGTCACGATCACCCGACGTCGAGCACGACCTTTCCGAACGTCTCATTGCTGGCCAGTCGCTCGTGCGCGGCGCCGATATCAGAGAGCGGATACACGCTGTCAACGGTCGGGCGGATCGCGCCGGAGTCGAACAGCGGAACGACGTCGCGCGCGAACGCCGTTGTCACCTCGCGCTTCTCTTCGATACTACGGGCGCGCAGCACGGTCCCGCGAATCGTGAGTCGCTTGCCGAGCGTCATGCCGACGGGGATCGTCGCGTTCCGGCCAGCCACCGTGCCGATGAGCATGATGCGCCCCCGCTTGGCCGCGGCTTGAATTTCTGCCGCGACGTATGCGCCTGCGACCAGATCCATCGTCACGTCGATCCCCTTCCCCGACGTCCAGCGCTCGACCGCCGCCACGACGACAGCGAGGTCGTCGCCAACGACAACGCCGTCCTCCAGACCAAACTCGCGCGCGCGATCGATCTTGCTCGCCGTCCGCGCGGTGCCGTACGGGGTCGCATCCCACGCACGGGCGAGTTGGACGGACGCGAGCCCGACACCGCTGCCTACCGCGTGAATGAGGACGGTCTCGCCGGCACACACGCCCGCTTGTGTGACCATCGCGTCGTGCGCGGTGATGAACGCTTCAGGAATCGCAGCGGCGTCGGTCCAGGACAGCGTCGCGGGAACGCGAGCCACCACGTCCGCATCGCTCACGAGATACTCGGCGTTGCCACCGCCGCCGACGATGCCGAACACGCGATCGCCCTCACGCCACCTCGTGACGCCGGCGCCGAGCGCCGCGACTTCCCCCACGAACTCCATTCCGGGAATGTCGGCCGGCGCGCCGGGTGGTGCCGGATACTGCCCCTGGCGTTGCAGCAAATCCGCACGATTCAGCGCCGATGCGCGAACGCGAATGAGAACTTGGTTATTGGCCGGGGCCGGCGCCGGGCGCTCCTGAATCTCGAGCACCTCAGGGCCGCCGGGTCGCGTGATCACGGCGGCGCGCATCAGGGCCGGCCGATCATGGGGCGCGGACGATCTTCCAAAAGTCGATGCCACCCGCCTGCTGACCGACGTCGACGCTGGCCACCTTCTGCAAGGATGTGAGATCGATGATGTCCACCGTGCCTGGCTGCGACCCGACACCTTCGATCGAGACAAACGCATAACGGTCGTCCGACGACACGGCGACGCCGCTCGCCACTTTTCGCGTCGTGGGTATGCGCGCCAGCTCTTTACCCGATGCGATGTCGATCACCGACGCCGACTGTCCACGCTTGTTCGTTCCGATGAGCAGTTTTCCGTCGTGCGTCGCGGCGAGATTATAGACGCCGTCGCCGGTCGGAATGCGCCGCCGTAGCGTCCACGCTGTCGCATCGACCTCGACGATCTCGCTGCTCTTGTTGCACGCGACGAACACGCTCGCGCCATCGGCCGACGGCTGCGCCCACGTGGGAGAACAGCTCACGTCAGCGGGCTTGGGCGGCGCCATGCCGTGTCCGCCCATGTCGCGATTCATCATCGCGGCATCCATCGCCCCGACCGGACCGTCCATCCCATGCTCGCTTCCCTTTTTTCAACATGAAATGGCGCGACACCTTGAACGTCTGCGCGTCGATCTCGATCAGCGCGTCGTTCATCATGCAGACGGAATAATGTCTTGTTCCCTTCGCGTTCAGTCTCGAGCCGTGGGGCATCACGCAGGTGGGAATTCGGGCGACTTCGACCATGCCATCGACATACACGACCGACACCGACGACGGCACCATGTCGCCGTACAAGTTGAAGTTCGCCACGAACACATACGCACCGTTCGGCGACACCTGCACGGTCGCCGGGAAGTTTCCCAACTGCACGCGGCCGAGTAGCGAGTCACCGACGGTCGAGTACTTCAGCAGCGCGCCGTACGGTGTGCCGTGCGCCGTCGAGACGTAGTAATACCGCCCGTCGGGCGACACGCCGAGCCCGTGTGGACCAACGAGCTCGGTGGGATTCGTGCCCATGCGAAACTCATGATCGATCGACGCACCCTTTGGTCCGAAGCGAAGCAACGCAATGTGGTCGTTGCCCTCACTGCCCACGAATGCGAGGTAGTCATCTCGCGGCGGCGAGGGTTGAGGGTTGAGGGTGGAGGGTGGAGGGGCTGTACGCGCGGCCTGCGGCCGCGCTTGATGAGGTAAAACCAGGGCGACGGAAAACCCAAATGCCGTGAAGCGCCGAAGGCGCGCACCTCCCCTCCACCCTCCACCCTCCACCCTCAACCCTCTCTTCACGGTACGATCGCCTTCGGCCTGGGATTGACGCGAATAATCCACAACCCGTTGTTGAAGTCATTCACGTACGCGAGGCCGTCCTTCGGATTCACGACGACGCCCCAATCGAACGCGGCGTTCTTCTGCCAGCCGCCCATGTCCGCGGTGTTGAGGCTCGCGATCTCGCGGCCCTGGGCGCGGAGATCGCCTCGCAGCTCGCCCGAGATGTCGAACACGTGAAAGCCGGCGTCGTACGCGCCGAGGTAGAGCGTGTCCTTCACGACCCACACGTTGTGCACGCCGCCCATCTCCGGCGTGTACCAGGCGACCGACTTCGGATGCTCGATGTCGCTCACGTCGACGACCTGCAGCGTGCCGTACATCCGATCGGCTGACGCGTCTTTCGCGCCCGGGACGTTGCCGTTGCGATACACCTCGTCGGCGATAAACACGTACTTGCCGTCGCGCTGGCGCCACGCCGTGTGCGTGCCACGCGTGAAGCCGGGACTCGACGCGCCTTCGACATCACGATAGAGCGAGTCGAGATCGTACTTGTACTGTGACACGAGCACCGGATGATCGGGACGGCCGCCCTTGACACCGTTGCCGATGTCGAGGATCACCAGGCCGTCGTTCCAGTACGAGGCGTACATCAGTCCGTCGACGATGTCGAGATCGTGCACGTACCGCGCGGCGTCCGGTCGATTCGTCCTGAACTCGGCGACCTGCTTCGGGTGCGCCGGATCGGTGATGTTGATCGAGTGGATCGCGCCGGTCCCGTCGTTCGTCAGGAAAACGAACTTGCCATACTTTGCGTTTTCATAGATGTAGACCGAATGGACGCCGGCCGTCACCCCTTCAGTGAACTCTGATAGCGCTTTGGGGTGCAGCGGGTCATGCGTGTCGGCGATCACGATGCCGTTCTTGCGATCCGCTGCACCCTCGCGAGTAAACACCATGTAATTGCCGTCGGCCGTCGTCTGCATGTCGTTCACCAGGCGCGTGTTTGCCTGAATCGAATCGACGATGCGCGGCGTCGCCGGGTTGCTGATGTCGATCGCGTACACACGGTCACCGCCCATGTGCGTTCCGAGGTACGCGACGGCTCCGTTCGGATGGATCCACACCTCCGAGGTCGCGTACGCCGACACCGGCAAGCGTCCGACGACGCTCACCGACCGGCGAACGTTGCGCTCGTCGACGCGGATGCCGGTCGTTGCCGCCTTGCCGCCCAGTGTTGCCGTGATGAGGTAGTCGCCGGGACGATAGGCGACGAATGCGCCATCCGGCTCGAGCTCCCCATCGCCAGGAGAGAAGCTCCATGTCGGCGTGAGATTCGCGACGGCCTTCCCCGCCGCGTCCTTGGCCTCGATGCCGAGGCGAATGACGTCCGCTTGACGCGCGGCCGCCTTCGAGGGCTTCACCGTCAGCGTCGCGATGGCGTTGGCAATCACTTCGATCGCCATCGGGGCGCGAACACCGCCCGCACTCGCCGTGAGCGTCACCGATCCGGGGGCGACGGCCGTTGCGACACCGGCGTCGTCGACGGTCAACACGGCGGCGTTGCTGGACTGCCAACTGAGTCGATCGCGGGCGTGGTCCTTGCGCGCGGAAAATGGAATCGCGCCAAAGCGAAGTTGCTGCCCGACGACCAATCGGCGCGCTTTCGTCGTGAGCTCGATACGCGCCGTCGGTCCGGGAACCGTGTGCAACTCGAGCGAGTCGATGTACGGCCGCACCCCGGGCAGAATCGCCGCGACGGTGATCGGCATCTTGCCGATCGAGCTGCCAACGATGAATCCGGACGAGTCAATCTTGCCCTCCATTTGTCCGCCGCGCGCGGTGAAGATGACACGCGCGTCAGGAACGGGTTTGCCGCTGGCGTCGAGCGCCCGTCCCGCGAGTTTGATCGAGTCGCCGGCCACGATGTTGCGCGCGCGTGGCGTGATCTCGATGCGCACGACGGGCGAGGGGGGGAGCGGCGCTGCCTGCTGCTGCGGCTGTTGCACGGCGAACAGTGCGGCGAGCGCGTGAGTGATCAGCATTGTCTCGACTTCCGGTGGGAGTAGGTGTGCAGGACGCTCCGCCCGAGCGCGGCGTATGTCAAGGGCGGGACCGTGAGAAATGTTCTATGGAACGATTGGCGGCGCTTTCACGATCACCGCCGGGACGTTGAGCTCCTTCATCAAGTTGTTGAATGCCATCAAGTCGGTCGCCTCGATGCTCTTGAGGCGTGCCAGATGCTGATCAACCCTCGGCGCGATATCGCGATAGATCGCTCCCTCCTGGGCCGTCGGTCCGGCGTCGGCGCTCTGTACCATTCCGGCGAGCGAGAGAAGCATGTTGTAATACCGAATGGGATAGTGCAGCGTAATCTCATCGGCGTGCGAGTGAATCTCGACGAGCGAATCGCGAACCGACTCCAAGCGGTCATGAATCGGCTTCACGGCGTCGGCGACGCGTTTGGCGTACGCTTGCCCCTTGGCGTCGCTCACCCGGGCGTCGAGCGCGTGCTCGAGATCGAGGATTCGCTCGACGGCGTCCGACAACTCATTGGTCTTCGCCTGCACCTGCAGCGATAACGCGAGCTGCGCGTCATACTCGGCTTGCGTCGTTGTGAGCCGCGGATCGCCGCGCACGATGAAGGGCTTGGAGAACGTTTGGCCATGCGCCGTGAGGCGAACGGTGTACGTCCCCGGAGAGACGAATGGTCCGCTCGTCGACCCTTCGTCGTTGATGACCTCCTTGACCTGCTTCGTGTCAGGATAATGAAGATTCCAAACGAAGCGGTTGAGCCCAGCGCGTACGGTGACGATCGAATCGCTCGGCGTGAAGGCGAGCGTGTCGTCTTCGAGCTCGCGAGTTCCGCGCGGCTTATTGGAAAGGGTGTCGCCCGGCGTCTTCGCTGCGCTCTTGGTTGGCGCGGCCGTCGAATCCGGCGATGGACGCGTGAGCGCGGCCGACTTGGTCGAGTCGGGCGGCGGCGCGCTCGAGAAATGGCGCAGCACTCTTCCACTCGCGTCGAGAAACTCGAGCTTGATGCTGTCGCGCGGCGCGAGAGCGGTCCTGAGCCAGTAATCGACAATCACACCGGCCGGAGGATTCTCCCCGGCGCTTTGCGTGCGCGCGTGGCCACCGGCAAAACGAATCGCCGTGTCGGGCGCGAACAGGTGGATGCTCGCGTTGCGCTCAGGGGCACCCAGTTGACGCAGCGGCGCAATGTCGTCCAGTACCCACATCGCACGACCATGCGTCGCGGCGATGAGGTCGGTGCCGTGGATCGTGAGATCGCGCACCGACGCACGCGGTAAATTGAGCTGCAGCGATGACCAATGACTTCCGTCGTCCGACGAGAAGTAAGTGCCAGTCTCAGTGCCGGCGTAGAGCAAGCCGCGGCGCACCGGATCTTCGCGAATCGTGCGCGTGTACGCGCCGCCGGGAATTCCCGCTGTGATGCGCGTCCAGGTCTTTCCGTAATCACTCGTCTTGTACAGATACGGCGCGAAGTCGTCGAGCGTGTACCGATTGGCGGCGACGTATGCCGTTCCCACATCGAAATGCGATGCGTCGATGATCGACACGCGAGTGTACTTACCCGGGAACGGCGGCGTGACGTTCGTCCACGTTTTGCCGCGGTCGCGCGTCACGTGAATGAGCCCGTCGTCCGATCCAGCCCACAACACATCGGCGTTGAGCGGCGACTCGGCGAGCGCGAAGATCGTAGCGTACCACTCGGTGCCCGTCATGTCGTAGGTGATCGGGCCGCCGGCGGGTCCGAGCGTTTTTGGGTCGTGCAGCGTGAGGTCGGGGCTGATCGGCTCCCAGCTGTCGCCGTCATTCGTCGAGCGGAAAACCTTGTTCGCCGTCGTGTACAGCACGTGCGCGTCGTGCTTGGAGTAGAGAATCGGATACGTCCACTGAAAGCGGTTCGGGACGTCGCGCGCCGGCCAGCCGTCGTAGTTGTTCAACCAGACGGAAATGTCCTTTGATTGTTTGGTTCGGACGTCGTAGCGCGTCATCGTGCCGGTGTACGTGCCGGCGATGACGATGTTCGGATCACCAGGCTTGGGCGCGATGTAGCCCGACTCGCCGCCGCCCACTGGATACCAATCGTCGGTCGTGATCACGCCGTCGTCGGAGCGACTCCGGATGGAGACGGTCGTGTTATCCTGCTGCGCGCCGTAGATGCGATATGGCCACTGGTCGTCGGTGATCGTGTGGTAGAATTGCGCGGTGGGTTGGTTCATGACGCTTGACCACACGCTGCCGCCGTCGAAGCTGATCGTCGCGCCGCCGTCGTTGCCGCTGATCATGCGCCGCGAATCTTTGGGATCGATCCAGAGCTCGTGCGTGTCGCCGTGCGGGATGCGCATCCGCGTGAACGTGCGCCCGCCATCGGTCGACTTCCACGTCGCAAGGTTCATTACATAAACAGTGTTCGTGTCGACGGGATCCGCCGTCACGACGTTGTAATACCAGGGACGCACCATCCACCGCTGATCGCCATTCGTTCGCTGCCACGTGGCACCCGCGTCGTCGGATCGGAAGATGCCGCCGGTCGAATCTTCTGGCGGACACTCGATGTTGGCGTAGACGCGCTGCGGATTCGCTGGCGAGACGGACACGCCGATGCGGCCGAGTGGGTTCTTCGGCATGCCGGGATTGAAGCTCAGCTCTTTCCATGTATCGCCGCCGTCGGTCGACTTCCAGAGGCTGCCATTCCCGGCGGTGAAGCCCCACGGCGTGCGCTGCATGTGCCAGAGCGACGAATAGAGAATGCGCGGGTTGCTCGGATCCATCGCAACGTCGATCGCGCCCGTCGAGTCATCGCCGAACAGCACGCGTTGCCATGCTTTGCCACCGTCGGTCGAGCGATACACGCCGCGCATCGGGTTCTTGCCGCTCGCATGACCCATCGCGGCAACGATCACGCGATCGGGATCGCGCGGATCGACGACGATGCGGGCGATGTGCTGCGCGTCGTCGAGGCCAAGGTGAGTCCAAGTTTGTCCCGCGTCGGTCGAGCGATACATGCCGTCGCCGTAGGTCCAGTCTTCGCGCAGATCGGATTCGCCGCCGCCGACGTAGATCACGTTCGGATCCGACGGCGCGATCGCGATTGCTCCGACGGAAGAAATCGATGACTTGCTGTCGGTCAGATTCGACCAGCTCGAGCCGCCGTTCGTTGTCTTCCACACACCGCCATTCACTGACCCGAAGTAGAACACGTTGCGCTTGGTTGGATCTCCGACCACAGCGACCGCGCGTCCGCCGCGAAATGGCCCGACGAGTCGCCATCGCAGACCGCGCAGATCACGTGGCGCAGCGGCGTAGCGCGTCGAGTCGAGCGTGCCGACGCCGTTGTTCTCTCGCGCCGCGGGTCGCGGTGCGTTCCGCTGCGCCGCGAGCAGTGTGGGAACGAACACTCCGATAGCCAAGCAGAGACGCGATGTTGAGCTCATATGGATTGTTGGAGGAAATGCGAAGCCGCGGAATTTACGAAAATCTACGGAAACAGCACGGAATGGTACCGTGCGCCGCGAGAGTATTGTCCGCAACGAGTCGAGAATTTCTGGGGACGCCGCAGATTCTGCGGATTCCGTGGCTGCTGTTGCAACTCTATGGCGCGACGATCGTTGCCGTGCTCGCAACACCAGTCGCGCCGATGGCGGTGACCGCAACCTCGTCCGGATCCACCGACCCAAAAGACTCCGTGATCGTCTGCCCGGTGAATGCCTGTCGTAGCACCAATAACCATTTTCCACCGCGGCTTCGCGTTTGGATCAGCCACCAGCGAACAGGCACCGCGTCGCCCGCGGAAACCACGATTGTCGCCGACCCTTCTCCATTCACAACCGCGACCTCTGGGGACGCCGGAGCGGTCGCGCCGAGCCAAGGGAATGCCGGCACTAACGCCCGCTCCGCGTATTGGGAGCCAAGGCGCTGGCCCAGCTGCCCGTTCTCGGCGAGCAGCGCGGCGAGACGGAAGTGGACGTGGCCGGGGACGTCAGAGGTTCCTATGCGCGACGTCCGAATCGTCTCGACCTGCTGCGCGATTTCGCCCAAGGGCCAAGTATCGCCGCCGCCGTAGACGTGCGACGTGTACAGCGCCGGCCAAATGTGGCGACCCTGGGGATTCTCCGAGCGCCACCACGCGTCGAGCGCGCGAAACCGATCTTCCATGCCGCTGATTTGCCAGTACAGTTGTGGCGCGACGTAGTCGAGCCAACCTTCGCCGAGCCATCGTTTGGAGTCGGCGTAGATCTCGGTGAAGGCATCGAGCCCAGTCACGCCGCGCGGCGTACCCGATCGCCAAATACCGAACGGGCTGATCCCCACCAACGCGCTCGGACGAATCGCTTTGACGCCTTTGTACAACGAGTGGACGAAGTCGTCGATGTTGGCCCGGCGCCAAGCATCGCGATCGGTCCAACCCTTTGGCTTCCCGTATTTCCGCCAGGTCTTGTCGTCGGGGAATTGAATGTCGACGCGCTCACGAATCCGCTTGCGGCGAACGCGACGCGTAATCGTGCGCGACTCTCGATACGGGTAGAAATAATCGTCGATGTGGATGCCGTCGACGTCGTAGCGTCGCACGACATCGAGTATCGACTCGAGCACGAACTTCCGCGCCTCGGGATTGCCGGGGTCGATCCAGGTCTGCGTTCCGTATTTCCGAATCCAATCCGGATGCTGCTTCGTGACGTGGGTCGACGCCAGTTTTCCAGGGATGTTTGGCAGGACCGCGCGAAACGGGTTGAACCACGCATGGAGCTGCAACCCGCGCGCGTGCGCTTCAGTGACGGCGAAGGCGAGTGGATCGTATGCCGGCTCGGGTCCCACTCCGGACGTTCCAGAGAGCATGAACGACCACGGCGCATAACGCGTTGGGTACAACGCGTCGCCAGCGAGTCGAACGTGGAGAATGACCGCGTTCAAACCCAACGCCGCTGCTCGGTCGAGCATCGTTTTCAACTCGGCGCGCTGCGCGTCGGGGGTCAGTCCCGGAGCCGACGGCCAATCCTTGAATCCACGATCCCAGATCGGCGTCATCCAGGCCGCGCGAAACTCGCGCGGGACAATGGGCGGGTCGGTCAGTAGTTGCGGCACCTGGGGAAAGGCGCGCGCACCTGCCAACAGGGCGAAGAGCGAAAGCGTTCGACAGAGCATGATCACTACACAATAGCGGGGGCAGACTTCTACACCGAAGACTGCCCGCAGGGCACGTCTGCATTCCTACTCGCTTCCCTCCTCCGCCTCGTCGCCGTGCTCCACGATATTGCCCGACTTGAACAGGATTCCCTCGAGCGTCCTGCGCCATTGCGGCTTCTGGCGAAGCAGGAACTCGAGATCCATGCCGAAGTGCTTCATCTCCTCGTGCTGCGCGTTTTTCATGATCGCGCTTGCCTGGCGGTCTTTCTCGACCGCCAGGCGCTGCTCGTACCAGCCGATCGCCTCGGCCTCTTCGGTCAGAGAGGCAATCATGCGGGCGAAAGTGCGTGCCTTTTGCGACAACTCCTCAGGCGGTTCGTGATACTGGTCAAAACCCATACGCTGTGCCTTGTCGAGTGTGGGAGGCGTCCAGGATTCATGAATCATGCGCGGCGCTACACCGGCCCCATCGGTGGCAGCTTGGCACGATCAGTGCTCTGAAAAAATCGTGGCGACACTGCGAAAGGGAGGGCCGCTCGCGCGGCTGCAAGGTGGGGCGCAGGTCGCTAGGTGGGGGGAGAGAAGCGCGTACGGGGTGCGAGCAATGACTGCCGCGCCCCGTACCGTTTTTTATCCCGCGTCTACTTGAGCGGCGGCGTCGATCCTGGCGGCCGCCTCCACTTGGTTGCCTGCTCGTAGCTATACGCCAGCTTGATCAACCTCGCCTCATCGAACGCCCGCCCGAGCAGCTGCAGCCCCGCCGGCAACGTGTTGTTTCGTGTGTACCCCATCGGCACTGTGATCGCCGGCATTCCCGTGGTCGGCGAGAAGACTTGGCTGTTGTCGCCGTGCGGCGTGTTCAGGTCACCGATCAGCCGCGGCGGATTGCTCCACGTCGGATAGATCACGGCGTCCAGGTGCAACCGATCCATCGTTCTTGTGACGGCGTCACGCAAGCCCTCGCGAACGCGTTGGCGCGATTGACACCCGGGAATCGAATCAGGAATCTGTTCGACCCGGGCCGCGGCCTCGAGGCGAGCTTGGATCGACGGATGGTACCGGCCCGATCGCACGATGGAATCGAGCGTCTTCACCGGCACGCGGTCGCCTTGCTGCGCGAGCCACGCGTTGAATTCGTATTTGAACGGATTGCACCCGCCACGACCGGACCGACGAATCGAATCCATTTCGGCAATGAGCACGCTGTCGAGAACGGTCGCCCCAGCTCGCCGGAGATCGTCGATGGCGCGCGTGAACACGGCGCGCACCTCGGGATCGACCGTCGGGCTCTCGAACGCCTGTCGCAACACGCCGATGCGCGCGCCGTTGAGTCCGTCGCGCACGAGTGACGCTGAATAGGTTGGCGTGGCTTTGCCCTTCACCGCCTCTGTCACGGGATCGTTTGCGTCGTAGCCCGCCACGACTTGCAACACGGCGACCGCGTCGGCGACACTTCGCGCCATTGGTCCGGCAATGTCGGCGAAGAGGCTGAGCGGTGCGATGCCGGCGCGACTCGTCAAACCCATCGTCGATCGAATACCGACGAGTGCCTGATGCGAGCTCGGCCCCCGAATCGAGTTGCCGGTGTCCGTGCCCAAGCCGACTTCGCCGAGGTCCGCGGCGACGGCCGCCGCGGTCCCACCCGACGATCCGGCCGTCACGCGATCGAGCGCGTATGGGTTCTTCGTGTACCCGGCGAGCACCGAGTTCACCGTCTCGTACGGACTGAACGCGAACTCGGCCATATTCGACTTCGCTAATACGATTGCGCCGGCTTCTTTGACGCGTTTGACCTGAAACGCGTCGGCCACCGGCGTATAGCCCTTGAGCGCGAGGTTGCCCGCCGCGGTCTGCAAGCCGATCGTTTGAAAGTTGTCCTTCACGATCATTGGGACGCAGTGCAGCGGGCCGACCAGGGCGAGCGTCGCGGCGTAGCGTCGATCGAGCGAATCGGCGATAGTGAGCGCGTCGGGATTCACGACCGTGATGGCGTTGATTGCCGGCCCTTGTTTGTCGTATGCGTCGATTCGCCGCAGATACGATTGGACCAATGCCCGACACGTCAGCGTTCCGCCGCGGATCGCGGCGTGGACATCGGCGATCGTGGTCTCATCGACCTGGAACGAACCCTGTGCGCCCGCTGCCGGCACATGCGCTATCAGCAGCACGGCAACCGCGAAAAGACGTCGTGTCATGAAATCCGAGCGGAAGGGGAGGATCAGATTGTATCTGAAAAGGCGCCGGCTGAGAACCCGCCGACCCTTACACCTTCCTGGGTTGCAACCTGGTTGGCTCGACGCCATCGTGCTCGCACCACGATTCCCGAGAGGACCTTGATGTCCCGTTTCGCCCGCCTCGCCGCGATAGCCGCGTGTGTTGTGGTTGTGCCACCTCTCTGCGCCCAGACGCCGACACCGCCCATCCGGATGGCGGCAAGCAGCTTCGCCAGTGTCGAGGTGCACATCAATTCCCGTCCGATCGGCAACCGGTGGTACGCAGAGGACGCGGGGTTGGGGGGTCCCTCGCGGATCGCGATCACGTACGGTCAGCCGCACGCGCGGGGACGTGCGATCGTCGGCGGACTGATACCCAACGACACCGTCTGGCGGTTCGGCGCGAACATGGCGACGGCGCTTCACACCGACGTCGATCTCACGCTCGGCGACCTCGCACTGCCGCGCGGCGACTATTCGCTCTTCCTATTGCACACGAAGGACGCGTGGCAGCTCATCGTCAACAGCCGAACCGCCCAATGGGGCACCGATCGCGATCCGTCAAAAGACGTTGGCCGTGTTCAGCTCACCGCGAAAACGCGAACCGATAACGAGGAGTCGCTCACGATCTACCTCGTCCCTGATTCAACCGACCCGTCGACCGGCTACGCGACGCTCGGCGGCGTCCTGCGCGTGCGGTGGGGTACGTTCGACCTCTCGACGCATTGGACGGTGAAGCAATAGCGAACACCGTCGTCCGGCGCGCTTCAGCTCTTCGCGAGCTCCCGGAATTCCTGGAGCGCTTTCAGGGTCTCGGGTGACTGCTGCGCGACACCCTGGACCTGCTGCACCAACTTGCTATCGCGGTCGTAGAGGTCGTTTCCGAAATACAGCTGACCGTCGCGCGCGTACGTCGTGAAGTACACGATGTAGACCGGGATTTTGCGCGGCAGATTGACTTGACGGTTGTTCGCTGCGTCGTGCATCGCCTGCTGCACGCGATCGGCGTCCCATCCGAGAACCCATTGGGCAAGCTCGGCAGGCTTCTCCAACCGGATGCAGCCGTGGCTGAACGCGCGCACGTCCTTCTTGAACAACTCGCCGTTCGGGGTGTCGTGTAAGTAAATGTTGAAGTCGTTCGGGAACATGAATTTCACGAGACCGAGGGCATTCTTGGGACCTGGACGTTGGCGGACCCGGCGCGTTCCATGATCGCTGTACACTTCCATGTCGTTCGCGGCGAGATAGCCGGGATCGGCGCTCACCTTCGGCCACACTTCCTTGTTGGCGATCGCATCGGGGATGTTCCAAAACGGGCGGAAGATCACGAACTCCATCGAGTCGCTGAACACCGGCGTCGCCTTGTCCTGATACTCCTGTCCAACGATCACCTTCATCTCCAGCACTTTCTGGCCGCTGTCGTACGCCTCGAGATGAAATTGCGGCACGTTGACGATGATATATCGATTGCCAAGCGAGCGCGGCATCCAGCGGTAGCGCTCGAGATTCGCCGCGATCTGCGCTAGCCGGTATTCGGCCGAAACGTTCATCGCATCGACGGTCTCCTTGCCAAGCATGCTGTCGACGCCGATCGAGTGACGGGCCTGGAACTCCGCCACCGCGCCCGCGAGGCGTCGATCGTAGATCCCCGGTCCGGTGCGCGCGGCATTCTTTGATTGAGCGGCATGAACCGGCCCCTTTTTGGATTTCTTCGCGGTGTCCGACTTGGCGGTCGTCGTGGTATCGACCGCGCTATCGGCCGCCGTACCCGCGGCTGCCGCGGAATCGCTCCAGAATCCCTCGGCGCTCAACCGCGCGCGCAGGGCGGCGAGGCGCACCGGAGAATCGCTGTCGCCGGGCTTGAGCTGCCGCCCGCTCGGGACGCTGTCCCATTTCGTGTGCGATACGAGATCCCTAAAGCGCATGAGTTGCACGCGAAGCGAATCGTAACCCGGATCCTGCGGGCGCATGCGCAGGAGCCCGCCGCTGAAATCGTCCTCGCGGATCGTCAGCGCCAGCGCGCTGTCGATTCGCTCCTCGCGTGAGTTGATGTGCCAGTTCTGCCCTAACGTCGCCGGATCCGTTTGTCCGCTCAGCATGCTCTCACCGTAAGCGACGAAGGTCGACGACAACAAAAGGTCGGCGTCAGCCAACTCATCGGCGGTTGGTTTCTCTTTATCGATCGCGGCCAGTGAGCGACTCAAGTCGACGAGTGGATACGCGTCGAGGCGAAGCGCATCGCTATCGGCGTTGGCGACCGCGTTGAGCAGCGCGCCGACTCGCGGCTGGTGCGCACCCTTTTCGCTCAACCAGAGCAAGGTGTTCGAGAACGTGCCGTAGAGGCGTTTGACGTGCTTCCACGCATCGGCGTTGATCGAAGCCGGCGGCGACGACGCCAACCGCTTTTGGATGACGTCGTGGACGACAGTCGCGGGCACGCCGAGGTAGGCGTCCTGCTGCGGAGGCGTCCAGTTGCGCGAGAACTCGCCATTTGCCCGGCTGACCCGCTTGCACCCGAGCATCGCTATGACGGCAATCGCCGTGGTCAGCGCGAGGACACGCAGCGAGCTGCTCGCGTGTCGGCGGGTGCCCTTCGAATCGTCTGTCATGCGTTCATACAAGGCGAAATGCGGGCCAGTGCAGAGTGCGCTCGCCTCGACGGGCCCTAACGTCGCTGAGGCGTTGCCGCCAGATTTCGCGCCGATGACGGCTCTCGTATTCGCGCTCCTGGTCGCCAGTGGTTCATTCTGCGCCGGTTTGCTGGGCGCTCTTACCGGACTCGGCGGCGGGCTCGTCGTTGTCCCCATGCTCACGTTGCTGTTCCACGTCGACCTTCGCTACGCGATCGGCGCCTCGCTCGTGTCCGTGATCGCGACCTCGTCGGGCGCTGCGGCGGCGTACGTGCGCGAGGGGTTTACCAATGTCCGTGTCGGCATTCTTCTCGAGGTTGCTACGACGATCGGAGCATTGGTCGGAGCGGCGATCGCGGGCTACACGCCGACAAGTCTCCTCGCGGTGCTGTTCGGCCTGATCCTCCTTTTCACGGCCGTTCGATCGATGCGGCCGCGGCAGGAGCACGCGCTGCTCACGACGCCCGACAAATGGGCGGCGCGCTTTCGCCTCGACTCGATGTATCCCACCGCGGCCGGCAGGCAACCGTATTCTGTCCAGCACGTTCCCGCCGGATTCGGGCTGATGTTCATTGCCGGAATCCTGTCGGCGCTGCTGGGCATCGGGTCGGGCATCGTGAAGGTGCTCGCGATGGATCAAACGATGCGCCTTCCCTTCAAGGTCTCGACGACGACCAGCAACTTCATGATCGGCGTCACGGCCGCGGCAAGCGCGGGCGTCTATTTGCATCGCGGGTACATTGATCCGACCATTGCGTTCCCCGTGATGCTCGGCGTGCTTGGTGGCGCGCTCCTTGGCGCCCGCGTCTTGGGTGTCGCGAATCCGCGACGGCTGCGTCAGGTTTTCATGGGTGTCGTGATTGTCATGGCCGCCGAGATGTTGTACAAAGGGTTCACGGGATCGCTGTGACGAATCCGCCGCCGCGCGTCAGCGACCACGCAGTCGAACAGGTCATCGGTCGATTGTTGCAACTGGGCGTGTTGCTCGCGGCACTCGTCGTTCTGGTTGGTGCGGTTCTTTTGCTGATGCAGCATGGCCGAACGCCCGTCGATTATTCTGTGTTTCACGGAGAGCCTGACGGGCTTCGATCGATTGCGGGAATCCTTCGCGGCGTGATGGCGGCGCGTAGCGAGGCGATTGTCCAGCTTGGCCTGTTGCTGTTGATCGCCACGCCCGTCGCGCGCGTCGCGCTCACGCTCGCAGCCTTCGTGCTCCAGCGAGATCGAACGTACGTCGTAGTGACCACGCTCGTCTTGGCATTGCTGCTGTACGGGTTAGTATTTGGCAACGCATGAAACGCCATCACGCTGTGGTTCGGATCACCCACTGGGTGAATGTGATCGCTCTGACGATCATGGTCGCGAGCGGGCTGCGCATATTCAACGCGTACCCGTCGTTCGCACGGCGCGGCGAGACGTTTTGCTGCTATCCGTTCGCCGGAAAACCAATTCCCGCGAGCTTGACGTTCGGCGGCTGGCTCGCGGGTGCTCGGAACTGGCACTTCGCGATGATGTGGGTTCTCGCTGTCAACGGGTTCGTGTATCTCGCGTTCATCTATCTGCACGGCGAGTGGCGCGACCTGGTTCCACGCCGCGGCGTGGTGCGAGATGTGGTGGAGATGGTGAAGTTCTATCTCACCATTCGTAAGGATCATCCGCGACAGGGCAAACACAACGCGTTGCAGCGCATGGCATACTTCTCGATGCCCATCGTCGGCATCATCGCCGTGGTCACGGGCATCGCGATCTGGAAACCCGTTGAGCTCGCGCCGCTCACGAACCTGATGGGTGGATACGTGTGGGCGCGCTACTGGCACTTCTGGTCGATGCTTCTGCTCGTGATCCTCACAATCGGGCACGTCTTCATGGTCTTTACGGTCGACCCATACTCGATTCCGGCGATGATCACCGGCCGGTACCGCGAGGACCTGTCGCCAGAGGCGCGCAACGCGCGGCCGTTCGTCCATCTCTTGCCGCGCAACGAATGAGCGAGCCATCGGAGATCCGTGATCCGCGGCGTGGTCGCGGCTCGCATCCGGCGGAGCGCATGGGCATCGATCGCCGGCGTTTTCTCGTGGCGAGCGGCGGCGCGCTGGGGGCGATGGTCCTTGCCGCCTGCGACTCGATGGGTCCGCGCTCGGCGACGTCGCTGCTCAAGTTTGCCGAGCGGAAGAACGAAACGCTCGAGCGCGCGCTGTTCCGCCACACGGCGATGGACGTCCCGCCGGCCGGCGCACGGCCGGCGGGGTCGCACTTTCCGTCGTACTTCATCTCGGACGAAGTGCCGGTGTGGGACGAAGCGGCTCGCGGTGCCTGGCGGCTCGACATCGGCGGCATGGTGACCAAGCCGCTGCAATTGTCGCTCGCCGATCTCGCCGCGCTCCCGCGCACCGGCTACAAGCTCGATCACTTCTGCGTCGAAGGCTGGACGGCGGTCGCTACACGCACGGGCGTTCGGCTCTCAGACATCGCGCGGCTCGCCGGTGTGCAGCCCGGCGCGAAATACGTCGACTTCCAGTCATTCGACAACGACTATCACGAGAGCTGGGACATCGAGAGCGCGATGCATCCGCAGACGCTCGTGGTGTACGCGCAGGATGGCCACTATCTCAATGCGGCGTGGGGCGCGCCGGCCCGCATTTACTCGCCGGTGAAACTGGGATACAAGAACACGAAGTATCTCACGCGCATCTCGTTCCTCCCCGCGCGCAACGGCGGCTACTGGAGCGATCGCGGCTACGAGTGGTACGGCGGCGTATGACTCCCCCGACACGCGAGGCGAGCCGCACCTGGCGGCAACTCGATCCGGGTCGAGGAGTCGAACTGGTCGACGCGCGGCTCCAACTTCACCACGCGGCCCAACTCGCGACGGCTCTGGGAATCTCATATCTGCCGGCACAACCGGACGACAGCCACACGAATCTCGAGTGGATCGACGCGGTCGGCGCGCTCGCGTCGAAGGCCGCCGGCGTTCCGGCGATTCGTCTCGCTGCGCGTCCGCACGGACTCGCGATTCTCGTCCTCGACGAGCGCGCGAATGTCCTCGGCACGTACTTGCTCGACGGCCGGACGATCGACGACACAGCAACTTGGATCCGCGGCCAGCTCGCCGAACATGGACTGGACGGAACGCGCTATACACGCAAGCGCCATTACGAGATTCCGCCGCACGCGGTCGATCAGGGCGAGGCGTTCAACGCGACGCACTCGGAGCGCTTCGCCGAGCTCGCGAGCTGGTACTCGAACGCCGCGGCCACGCTCGAACAGGTCGCCTCAACCACACCGAAGGCATCGCCGGTTCGCTGCTGGCCGCACCACTTCGACATCGCGACGCTCATCGAAGTGGCGCCGGGCAAGTCGGTCGGTCTCGGCATGGAGCCGGGTGACGAGTATTGGCGGGAGCCGTACTTCTACGCCAACATGTCGCCTTCCCCGAGCGCGGACACGCCACGCGGCGAGCTCGCCGGCAATGGCCTGTGGAACACACGCGACTGGATCGGCGCCGTGCTGCCCGCATCACGAATCGCGGAAACGGGTCAGCAGTCTCAAGTCGAAGAGTTCGTCCGAGGCGCGGCGCGCGAGTGCACGAGGTTGGTGATCGGCAGCTAGCCTCTGGGCGCTTACCGGGGCCCGCGATGCGTCGTCCATATCGTATGCGACGAATCCTGGCGACGATCTCGTGGGTCATCATCGCGGCGTGCTCGCGCGTGTCATCGCCCTCGAGCGACGACCCTGTCGCGTCCGCTCGCGCCTTCATCGGACTCGCGCGCTCCGGCGACTGCGAGCGGGCGTGGACGTTTTACACGCGGCCCAGCCAGCAACTACTCGAGGAGCGGTCGAAGAAACTGATCAAGGATGCTCCGTATTACGCCAGGGAATTTGCGCCACACAATCTCAATTGCCGGACCCTGTTCGCAGAGTATCTCCCGCGCACCGCGAGAGAAAAGAAGCGGCACGGCGATACGGCGGTCGTCATGTTCGTTCAGCGCACCGGCACGCTCTTCCCGATTCCCTTCTTCTCCGATCCGATCAAGGAGTCGCCGGTCGAATTGGCGATGGTGCACGAGAACAGGTTTTGGAGAGTGTCGCTGCCGGGCGAGCCGGAGAACCCGTACCGGCACGAACGCGAGATCGGCAGGTTCACGGTGAACTGGCCTCGCTACGACTCGAACGGACATCGCCTGTTTCAGATCGCGGGCACCATCGACGGGCGCGGCGAAGACATCGAGGCCGTGCTGCTCGACGTAGAGAATTGGCCACGCTGGGTCCCCCATCTCGTCGAAGCGCGCACGCTCCGCGCGAACGATAACGGCCGCGGGCACCGAATTTACGGCCGCTACCAGCTACCCGGCGACTCGGCGAGTATCGAGTACATCTTCGAGCTGGCGGTCTCTATGCGCACAACGGATTTCGCGTTTAAGGGATTCGGCGCCAGCTGGCGGACGGTGTCCGATTCGCTCCCGGCGCGGCGGGGCATTCCGCGGCTCACCTCGTGGGGCGCCAACCTTTCGTTCCGCGCGGATCCGGCGCAAACCGGGCAGCGTGTGCAATACGGATATTCTGGACTTCCGTCGGAATGGCCGCCCGCGCTCGCGGCGCGAGTCTTCCGGCCGGAGTATGGGCCCGAGTTCCTGTCGGCGCTCGAGCGCGAAGCACGACAGCGGGCCGACCGGCGGCGCTAGCTACTTACGCGAGTAGACGAACGTTGTCGTCGTCTTTCCGTTCGTTTCCGTGAACGTGAGCTGACCGTTCGCCCACGTTGCCGTATCCGTCGATCTGTCGTCCGCGTTCGTGAACGTGATCGACGTCCCGCTCAATACCCACGTTCCGCCGGTGCTGTCGACGAACGTCGACACGTTGCCCGGAATCGTTTGGCGAAACGTCGTGACGATGGAGTACGTGCCGGCGGTCGTGAGCGCCAGAGAGCCACTCGTGACCTCGTACGTATAATTCGTGTCGGCGTAGATCGCGACCGGCAGGCCCTTGCCGTTCACCGTTGCTATACTGTAGTTCCCATCAGGCGTCTTCGGCGTGGCCGGTCCACTCGGCGAGTCACTGCCGCATGCGCCTGACACGGTGAGCGCGGCGAATGTTGCGGCGAACGCTAACGAACGAAGTCGTCCGTTCGTCCAACGAGAAAGCGTGTTACGCCGTTTGGTTTCCTTCATCGGGCCCGTCCCATGCGTGTTTTCGTCTGCGTAGCGCTCGTTCTGGCAGCAGCTTGCGGCTCCGACAGCGGCTCGACTCCGCCCACCCCTCACAATAAGTCCGTCGACGTCTTTACACTCAGCTCGGCGTTCAGTCCGAACCTCGTTCAAATCGCCAGCGGTGACACCGTCCGATTCAACATCGTCCCGGCGCAGAACGGCGAGGGACATGACGTCACGTTCGACGCGACGCCCGGTGCGCCGGCGAACATCAAGGTCACTCTCAACGGTATCGTCCCGCGCGTCTTCTCAACGAAAGGCACCTTCCACTACAACTGCTTCGTGCATCCCGGCATGTCGGGCGACGTCGTGGTACAGTAGCCGATCAGCGCGTCACGCCGAGCATCGTCGGCTTCCACGTCGGGAACACGATGTCGAGATTCGGGTTTCCTAATCGCCGCTGCACGATCTCGGCGAGAATGTCTTTGTAGTCGACCGTCACCTGGAGATCCTGGCCGTCGGCGAGGACTTCGTGCGCGAGGCCCGGCCAGTTCTTGGTCAACACCCGACCGCCGACGATCCCCTTGCCCATCGCGAACATCACTGTGCCGCGGCCGTGATCCGTGCCTTGGCTCCCGTTCTCGCGCACGTTTCGTCCGAACTCCGAGACGGAGACCACAGTGACGCTGTATCCCGTCGCGATCACGTCGGCATAAAACGCCGCGAGCGAGTTCGAGAAGTCTTGCATCGTGCGGAACATCGACCCGGCATTCGGATCTTGCGCCGAGTGCGTGTCCCATCCACCGAGATCAACTTGCGCGGCCTCGATGCCGACGTCGTTCTTGATCAACACCGCGACCGACCGAAGCGCGCGACCGAAGGAGCTGTTCGGGTAGACCGCGCCGTTCGCCGGAACGTACCCGGCAAAGTTCACGGCCTTGAGCAAACTCACGGTGTTCGTCGCGTCGAGGGCCGTCGAATGCAAGGGCTCGTCGGCGCCAGCATAGTCACCCTGAAGGAAGGCGACGCGCTGCGGCTGCGTCGTTGTCGAACCACCGATGCTGTAGTTGGTCGGGTCGGCAATCGGTAACGTCTTTGGTGCGCCGACCAGTGTCTTCTGCAGACCGGCCGCGACGCCGAGCGCGCGCAACGGTGCATCGGGCTTGAGCGGCGGAATACTCGCCAAATGACGACCGAGCCAGCCCGTGACGAGCGCCGGGTCGACCGGCTTGCCCACTTCCATGTACCGCTGCGCGTCGAAGTGCGAGCGTGAGTTGTTGAGCTGTCCCGTCGCGTGAACGACCAGCAGATCGTTCGCTCTGAACGCCGGGATGAGGCCTCCGGTACCGGCCGCACCGCCCGCCATGGCCTGCGGAAACATGAAAAAACCGTCCAGGTCGATTCCCTTATTCGCCGACGTCGAGTCGGGGCGCGGAATCGCGATCGTCGAACGCGAGGTGTAATAGTTGGCGTCGGCGAACGGAACACAGAGGCTCAAACCGTCGGCGCCGCCACGCTGGAACACCGAGACGATGATGTCTCGCGTGGATGCGTAGTTCTTCGACATCACGATCTTCGGCAGCCATGCCGGGAAGAACGCCGCGGCGGATACGCCCGCCGACGTCGCGAGGAACTGGCGCCGCGAGAGCTCGTTGTATTCTTGACAGCCGCAGTCGGCGTCGTGTTGGTCGTCCATCGTCACGCTCCGGGCGAGGTCAATACCACTGGAAGGCGTTGGCGCTGATGGCGAGCGCGATCGTCTCGCGAACGCGCGTGTCGTTGAACGTCCCGGCCTTGATGTACGTGAGCAGGCCAGTGCGCGTCACGGTCGGCATCTCGCCGCCAAAGAAATTCTGGTCGATCAAATCGATTGCCGCGTCGGGTGAGCCGGCGCGGTACGCCGTCGTGTCGACGGCGAGCGTCGTGGCGGAATTCAGATTCGACAACGTCGTGCCGAACGCCCAGCGCGGCACGATGTTCCCCGCCCAGTATTCGACCTTGTCGGGGAATCCGTCCGGCGTATCCCAACTGAAGATTGGGTGTCCGAGACTCGTGAGCTGTTGATTCATCGCCGTCAGCGTCGCGACGGTCGGAGCGGCCGAGCGAAGCGCGGACGCGAGGTAATGGAACGGTCGCTTGAGCTTCATCGGCGCGGCCGGCAACCACGAATCGTTGAGGATCGCGCGGATCATCGACTTGATGTCGCCGCCCGTGGCGCGATACACCGACGCGATCGTGCTGATCTGCGTGTCGGTCGGATCGGGGGTCAGCAACCAGCGGAGCATCTTCGTCGCAATGAACCGAGCGGTACTCGGGTGGTTCACGAGCACGTCGAGCATCTGCTCGCCTTCTTTGATTCCGTCCTGTCCAAGCGATGGCGATCCGGCTGGAATCGTTACGCCGAGAACCGTTTTCGACCCCCAATCGTGAATCGCCGGATTGAAGATGAAGTTGCCGCGACCCTGGATCGTCCATCCGGTCAACACGCGTGACAGCTCCGCGACATCTGTCTGCGTGTAGCCGCCATCGACGCCGAGCGTGTGGAGCTCCATGATCTCACGGGCGTAGTTCTGGTTCGGCGCCGTGTTGCGGCTCGCCGACTGATCCAGATACGCCATCATGGAAGCGCTGTGCGCGCTCGCCTTGAGGAGGTCAGGGAATTTCCCGAGTGCGTTCTTCCGGATGACATCGCGCTGGTCGGCAATGAGCAGGTAGCCGACCTTGTCCAGGTCCTGGTTGAAGTGATCGCCCCAGAACTCGACCATGCGCTGGTACAGCTGCCGCTGCGAGAACGCGGCGCGATAGATGGTCGATTCGGTCAGCTGATTTCTGATATCGCCCGCGGCGGCGCCGAACAGCACGTCAGACGTCTGCGAAAGGAGCGGATACTTCTGCGCGACGACCGCTTCCGACGCGTCATCGTTGATACGCGTGTAGTTGAGCTGGTAGTTGACGTACCCTTGCCATCCCAGCTGACTCGCTCGGGCCATCTCGGCCTTGGTGACGCCCAACGTCGCTCGCCGCACCAAACGACTCAGTGATCCGTCCCATTCTGCGAACGCCGCGACACTCTCTCGTGGACCGATCGCCAGCGATTCATCGATCGGCGCCTTGTCGGTGGGCCGGCGCCTTCGAGATGGCGCCTGCGCGCGCGAGGTCCTTGGAATCAAGGTCGCCGCCGCCAATGCCCCGAAAAACACGAACGAGCGGCGCGATCGCCGTTCAGTCACGTCTTCTTGGATGTCGGTGGCCTGCTTCGCGGACGAGTCAACCTTCGGATGCTGCGCCTTCGCGCGAGTCGTGATGCGCATGCAGATCTCCTCACCTACGAGAGAGCGACGTGGTTCGGGCGTCGTTGGGAGACGCCGTGAACCGAAACGTGTTAAGACAGACGGCTCAATTTAGATCCGAATCAGGCCTGGAGCGACCAATTGTCAGCAGACCAATGGTGGCACATAGTAGTCCGATGCGCATCCTCGTTCTTCCGCCGTTGCTGATGGCTGGGCTCTCACCTTCCGCCCAGGCGCAAGGTCGGTGGAAAGACATCGGCAAGACGTCATCGGGTAACCTCAGTATACGTCGACCCTCGCAGCATCAAGACGGTCAACGGTATTACAACCGCACGCGTCCGGGTCAAGTTCGATCCGCCAGTCCAGACGCCGCAGGGCGCGTGGACGACCTCCCAACATCTCGCAATGTTCGACTGCACGAAATCGACGATCGCCGTCAAGGAGAGCGTCTATTACATCAATGAAAAGACGAATAAGGTGGCCGAACGCAAGGTGAACGCGCAGCCGGGTTATGGTCCGGCGATTAAAGGCTCGCTTTCGCAGGTTGCGCTGGACTACGTCTGCAAGAAGTAGTGCGTTTGGTCAAGCCGTCCGGCGTACCTCAAAACGACACTTGACGTGGCCATCGCGGTCGCAACATTCGTGCACCTTCGCGCCGCTGATGCCGGCCACCAATTCCTGGATGGCGTGACACACCTTGGGTTGCGCGCTCACCGCGTCAGAGAGTGGGCACGCGTGGCCGCGAAGCAGATACCCGGCGCCACCCGACATGCGTTCGACGTCGATCTCGGCACCGAGCGCCGAGAGAACCGCCGCCGCAGACCGGGCACGCGCCTCGAGTTGCGTGGGCGCGCTGGGTTCGTTGTTCGCGAGCTCCCTTGCGACGCGACGGCCCGTATCGCGAAAGACCGCGTCGAGCTCCGAGCCGTCGAGCCGATCCTCGAGTGACGCCACGAGCGCCTTGAGCACCGGCGCGTAGGCGGACGAGAACAACGATTCAGCACTCGGCCGAATCGCGTACATCACCGCCGGCTTACCCACGGTTCCCTCGCGACGAACCCGTGCCTGATGCACGACCCCGTGACGCTCGAGTGACTGGAGCTGCGCGCGAACGGCATTATCGGTCACGCCAAGCTCGGACGCGAGCTCCTCGACGCTTCGCTCGCCCCGCCTCAGGAGCGCGATGATCTTTCCGCGTACCGCACCGCCGATCGACGTTTCCCACCAGCGCATGTTCCTCCCCGTTCTCTCCAAGCTAAAGATCACTGTTAATTAGTCAAGAAATATCTTGACTAATTACTCGGCGGCCCATATGATCAGCAGACAGGGTCATCGTGCCCACACATCCCACCTGCAATTGGACGGAGAAAAAGAAACCATGTTGACGATTCACAGTAGTCGCATTCTCGCTCTCGCCACGGTTGCCGCGGCAAGCACCTTCGCTGCCGCCTCAGTCGCCGGCGCGCAGGCGTCGCCGAGCGTCGCGGCCAAGCTCGACGATCCGACCATCGTCGCAATCTTCGATGCAGCCAACACATGGGATATCGAGACGGGCCAGATCGCCGTCAAGAAAGGGTCCAACAAAGAGGTGCGCGACTTCGGCGCGATGCTGGCTCGCGACCACAGGATGGTTCGGCAACAGGGACGCGATCTCGCCCAGAAGTTGAACGTCACGCCGACGCCGCCGAAGGATTTCGCGATGGCAAAGGATCATCAATCGGCCGTCGCGAAGCTGAACGGCCTGAGCGGCAAGGAGTTCGACCGGGCATTCCTCCAGCACGAAATAGACTACCACAAGGCAGTTCTCGACGCCGTGACGACGACACTCCTGCCGGCTCTGCAGAATCAGGAAGTGAAGGACCTGGTCACGAAAGTCGCGCCGGCGTTTACGGCTCATATGCAGGCCGCGCAGAATCTTCTGAACAAACAGTCGGCGAACTGATCGAGAGGGTCTTCCCGAGGTGGACCGACCGTGATTATCGTATCTTCGGGATTTATTCGGGGCTGCGATGAAGAAGATCTGGCTTACCACCGACGGTCGGCCGCACGACTGCGTCCTTGGCATTTTCACGAGCCGCGAAGGTGCGGAGCGCTATCGCGAGCAGCTCATCGAGCGATACGCACTCGGCAAGAACTTGAGCCTCATGGGCAAACCGCTCGCGCACGACGCCGATTCATGGCGGCTCGGTCTCGGGCCCGACGTTGCCGAGCGAGTGCTCGACGAGAATTTCGAGTTCCTTCGCGGCGCGTGGGTCGTGAAGGTCGACGAGACGTGCCGCATGATCGCTTGCGAATTCAGCACGAAGCTCAAGCCAAGCCAGGCGCCGGCAACGTACCGCGTCGGTATCCACCGGGTTTGCCAGGCGCACGGCATGACGCCTCACGCCGCGCTCGATGCCGCGCGTAAGGCGATGGTCTCGCACCTGAGTCGCGCGAGGACGTGACCTCCGACGGCACGCCGGCGTCGCGTCGGAGTCCCGGAATTCCCCGAGCGACCTATTATTCTCGGCATGACAAAGACCGTTGGCGTGGTGCAGGTGATCGCGCGACTGCTGGGCGTCGTTCAGATCCTCGTCGGGCTCGCGATCTGGTTTGGGTGGGCAACGTCCGCCATCGCGTTTCATTCGGCGGTCGGCTCACTGTTCGTTCTCGTCGTGTGGATCATCGCGATCATCGCTCTCTTCGCGTTGCCGCGGCGCGCCCTACCGTTGATCACGTTGCTCGTTGCCGGCGTCGCGCTGTGGTTCGGCATGGCGCAGACGACTCTACTCGTTGGTAGCGCACACTGGGCGGTGCGGTTCGCGCATCTGCTCGTTGGACTGGCGACGATGGGCCTCGCTGAGGCGCTGGCGAAAGCGGTGAAGCAGCATCTCGCTACGCAACCCGCCGGCGCGTGAGCTTCGCGCGCGTAGCCACCCTCGCGCTCGCGGCGTTTGGCGCGCTGCGATCACTCGGCGCACAGCTGTCGGCGGCGGCGAACGATTGCAATCGCGCTCCATCGAAGCCGATCGCGTTCATCGACGTTCCAGGCAACCCGTTCCAGGCGCTTCCAAGCGGCGACGGATGTTGGGTTTTTGTCTCAATCCCACCCGGCCCGGCGCGAGGGCCGGCCAAGATCGGTGTATTGCGCCGCGCCGGCGGCAGCTTGACCCTCGAACGCGTCATGCCGATCGACGGCAATCCGACCGGGATGGTCCTGACTCACGATGGTCGAATGCTGATCGTCGCAGATGGGCCACGCGTCGCGTTCATCGACGTCGAGAAGCTGACAACCACGCGCGGCGACGCGGTACTTGGATATCTTAATGAGCCGGGGCGCTTGGGACGCATCTACGCGAACGTAACGCGCGATGACAGAACTCTATTCGTCGCCGACGAGAATGCGGAGACGATCAGCGTTATCGATCTCGCCCAGACGCGCGCGTCGCACTTTCACGCGTCATCGATCGTCGGAAAGATTTCGACTGGCGCGGCACCGATCGCGCTTACGTTTTCGCCCGACGAGAAATTGTTGTACACCACGAGCCAGGCGGCGCCAAAGGCGTTGAATTGGGCGGTCGAATGCAAACGGGAAGGCGGCGCCGGGACCGACACGACGCCGGTGAACCCGCAAGGGGCGATTCTCATCGTCGACGCGGCGCGGGCGAAATCCGATCCGGCGCACTCGGTCGTCGGCGCCGTTCCCGCTGGCTGCAGCCCGGTTCGACTCGTGCTCTCGCCCTCCGGCGACCGCGCATATGTCACGGCGCGAAACAGCAACGCGTTGCTCGTGTTCGACCGAGTGAAGTTGACCTCCGATCCGGCGCATGCGCGCATCGGCAGCGTGACAGTTGGCACGGCGCCGGTCGGGATCGCCGTCGTCGACAGCGGACGGAAAATCATCGTCACCAACTCGAATCGATTTGGCGGCTCGCGCAACGATCAGCAGACGTTGACGGTCGTCGACGCCGCGAAGATCGGCTCGGCCGATAGCTCCATACTCGGCTCCATTCCCGCCGGCGCATTTCCACGAGAGATGCGCGTCACGCCCGACGGAACGACGCTCATCATCACGAACTTCGCCTCGGGTTCGGTCGAAACGATCGATCTCACGCGACTCCCGATCGCTCCGCCGAAGCCTTGATCGAGAATACGGCGCGCCGGCGATGGCCGTCGCCGCGACTACAGTAACGTTCCGCGCAAAATGACCCACGCGACGCTGAAGTAGATGACGAGTCCCGTCACATCGACGAGCGTGGCGACGAACGGCGCGGAGGCGGACGCCGGATCGAAACCGAGCCGGCGCAGGATGAACGGGAGCATCGAGCCGGCGAGCGAGCCGAACGTCACGATGCCGACGAGTGAACAACCGACCGTCAGTGCGACGAGCGTGTGATGCGCGCCATAGTCGAAGAAGCCGAACGCCTGCCAGAGCAGAATTCGGATGAACCCGATCACGCCGAGGATGCTGCCGAGAATCAGACCGGTTGGCAGCTCGCGCACGGCGATGCGCCACCAGTCACGCAGTTTGATTTCGCCCAACGCGAGCGCGCGAATGATCAGCGACGTCGCTTGCGAGCCTGAGTTTCCTCCCGAGCTCATGACCAGCGGGATGAACATCGCCAGCAGCGCCGCTCGCTCGATCTCGGATTGAAATCGCTGCATCGCCGTCGCCGTGAGCATCTCTGAAAGAAAGAGCGCGCAGAGCCACGGCGCGCGCTTGCGAATCATGCGCCCCAGCCCGATGTCCATGTAGGGGGCGCCGAGCGCCTCCATACCGCCGAACTTCTGGACATCTTCGGTCTGCTCGCGAACGATCGCATCGATCACGTCGTCGACGGTAACGATGCCGAGCACGCGATGTTCGTCGTCGACGACGGGCACCGCGAGCAAGTTGTACTTCGCGATCACGCGAGCCACTTCTTCGCGATCGGTTCCCGGAGACACGTGCACCGGGTGCCGGCGATCGCCGACGTCGCGGACGACGGCGGCTCGGTCGGCGACCATGAGTTGACGTAGCGAGACGGCGCGAATGAGATGCTCGTTGTCGTCGAGCACGTAGATCACGTACACCGTCTCTTTGGTTCGCGCGACTTCACTGATATAGGTCAACGTCCGGTCGACGGTCCAATCGGACGGCACCGTGAGAACCTCCGTCGTCATGATGCCGCCGGCGGACTCGGCGCGGTACCGAAGCAATTGTGTCAGCGAGCGGCGCGTGTCCGGGTCGAGCTTCGCGAGCAGCCGATCGCGGTCCTCGCCACGGAGTCCTCGGAAGAGGTCGGCCCTTTGGTCGGCTGACATCGCTTCGACGAGCGCGATCGCCGCGTCCGTCTCCATGAGCTTCACGATCTCGTACCGGTGATCGAGCTCGGGCTCATCGAAGACTTGGACAGCGAGATCGAACGGCAGCGCCGCCATCACCTTCGCTGCTCCCGTGGGCGGCAGATCGCGCAGCGCTTCGGCGATATCGGCGGCGCGCATTCCGGCGAGTGTCTCGGCGAGTTCAGCCGGATCGCCGTGGAGGAGATAGAGAAGCTCGGGCGCCGAGTTGGGCATCTATCGCGAGGGATTCGCCACCGGCTGACCGCTCGTAACCCAGGCTGTCCACCAGAGGTCCCGGAGCATTCGCGCGCCGGCGGCGAGTCGCTCGACAGTAAAGGCTTTATTCTCGGCGGATGTCGTCGTCGTGTCGAACGGATGCGCCTTGTCGAGCTGATAGAGATGCTCGACCTGCGCGTTCGTCTCACGGAGATACGCAATGATTGCGGTGCGAAGATCCGGAAACACGCGCGCTACCGTATCCATCTGCGACACGACATCGGACAGCTTGATGTTGGCGCCGACGTAGGCCGACTCGAATCGCCCATGGAATCGCTTGTCCGTCGCATACCCATTCGGGTTCGGGCCGGTCCACCCATTGTAATGGATCGACGTGTGCGCCGGATTCGATCCGTCGGCGACGTAGTGGCCGAGTATCCCGGCGTCGTCGATAATGCGCGCTTCGATCCATCGCTTGATCGAGTCCGGCGCGACGCGCCACTCGCGAAAATCTTCGCGCACCTGCTGCGACAGCTCGAGGATTCGAAACGGGAGCAGTCCCATGACGACGCCTTTTACTGCCGCGGCGGACAGCGTATCGAGATAGCCGTATCGGTCCGAGGCCTTGAGCGCGGCGGCGAGAACTGGCGGCGGCGCCATCTCCATGTCGACGAAATGATCCGGCGCTGTTGCTCCTTCGAGCGCGGGATCCAGCGTGCGCTCGGCGCGATCTCGCCACCGATCGGGCTCGGGATTGAGATACGCGAGTTGGCGCGCCGCGTTGCGGAAGAACGCCGGCGCCGATGGCGGCATCTTGAGCGCGGCTGCTTCACCGGTAATGCGGTGGCCCACCTCTCCCCACGCAGCAAGACCAAGAACGGCCGCGACAAGCCCGAGCAGACGGGCGGTAGTCGGGCGCTTCGAGCTCGGCGTAGAATGAGAAAGGCGTGCTCGCACGGCCGTTACAGCTTCACCATATGGAACGCGATCGCGGCGCCTTGCGGATCGGAGCACATTGCAATCATGTCGCCGCCCGGAACCTCCGTCGGACCCTGACGCACCACTCCTCCGAGTTTCTTCACCAATTCGGCGATGCCGCGCGCGTCGTCGACGCGGATGTACGACAACCAATTCGGCGGCGGCATGTCGGGACGGCGGTTGAACATTCCACCGTATGGAATTCCTTTCTTTCCGAAGATGAAGTACATCCCCATCTCGCCCATATCGAACTCGCTCGTCTTCTCCCATGTAAAGAGCGCTCGATAGAACTCGAACGCGGTCTTGTAGTCGGTCGTCCCCAACTCGTGCCAGGAGAACTCACCGCGGCGCGGCCGGCGATCTTCGGTCGGCACCTTGGCCTCGGGCTCATAGAGACCGATCGTCGCGCCATGCGGATCGCTGATCACCGACCAGCATCCGACGTTTGGTACTTCGTGCGGTCCCATACGGACTCGTCCGCCCAACGATTTCGCTTGACGCGTGCAGGCATCGACGTCGTACACGTACACGTAAGGCAACCAATGCGGAGGGACGCTGCGCGCTTTCAGGTCGTCGGTGAGCGGCAGGAGCCCGCCGAGTGGCTGACCGTCATTGACCCACATGATGTAGTTCGGGTCGAAGTCCCCCGGCTGCGTTTTCCATGGCGTGACTTGCGTATAGAACGACGCACTCGCATCCGTGTCCGATGTCGTGAGATCATGCCAGACGAAACGGCCCTGTGAGTTTAGCATAGGCGTTGACCGGGAAGCGATGACCCAGAGTGGAGACCCTAGGACGATAACCCGCTTACGTCAGACGTCAAACCAAGCGCGCGCTGCGTTGAAATGTTGGCGCAACTCGGTCGTGTCGGCGCCATTGAGCGCGCTTCGAATTGCCGCGAGCTCGCGTTCCGCAGCTGCCAGCGCTCCGTCGAGCGCGGCCGCGTTTTCGCGCGCGATCGCGGTCCACACGTCAGGGGAGCCGCCGGCCAAGCGAGTCACGTCGCGACCCCCGGGCCCGAGATCATCGCGCTCGACGCCGGCGCGGGCGAGCGCGAGGGCGAGCGCGGTCGACACAATGTGCGGGAGGTGGCTCGTCCACGCGAGCTGTCGGTCGTGGTCGTCCGGCGACAGCACGGCGGGAATCGCGCCGAGTCGTCGCCAAAAGTTCGCCGCGAGATCGACGACGGCGCCAGGCGCTTCGCGTGGAGGACAGATGTAGACGCGAGCATTCGAGAACAGACCGGTCCGCGACGCATCCCAACCCGACCGGTGATCGCCCGCCAAGGGATGCGATCCGACGAATCGCGATCCGAGTCCGAGCTCGCCCGCGAGCGTGACGATGCGCGACTTTGTGCTGCCGACATCGGTGATCAGTCTTGCATGCGCGGCACACGGCGCGATCCGTCGCAGCACGTCCGTCGCCGCGTCGACCGGCACCGCGACGATGATCACGTCTGTGTCGCACACTCCACCGAGCGTCGCGTCGAGTGGCTCGGCGACGAAGCCCTCGCGGAGCGCCGATCGCAAGTGATGCGGATCGGCGTCGTACGCGCGAACGGATACGCCGCGTTGGGACAGGTCGCGCGCCAGTGATCCGCCGATGAGACCAAGGCCGACAATCGCCGCGTTTCGAAAGTCGTCCTCCATTATTCGCGACCTTCGCGCCCTTCATCCTGCGCGCGACGCGACATCCCGACGATCTGCCAAAACACTTCGCGCACCGGCTCGGACGGAAGTCCGGCGTCGCGCGCCAGACCGGTCACGCGACGAATGACAGCGGCCTCACGCGTTGGATCGAGGATCGGAAGTCCGGCGAGGCGTTTGAGCTCCCCGGTGCGTTTCCCCAATGCGAGACGCTTGGCGAGGAGCTCGATGATTTCGTTGTCGATGCGCTCGATCTCCGCGCGACACCGCGTGAGCTCGGCCAACGCCTCGGTGTTCTGCGCGGAGTCGGTCATGCAACTGCCCAAGCGGTCGGGGCCTCGACCCCGATCGACCGGCCAGTTGCGGCGGCGAATGCCTCGAGATGTTGCATCATGGCCGCGAATGCCGGCGGCGCGAGTGATTGGTCGCCGTCGGAGAGCGCGTTCTCGGGATCGGGGTGGACCTCGACGATGAGGCCGTCGGCGCCAGCAGCGATTGCCGCGAAGGCAAGCGGGGCGACGAGCCCGGCGTCGCCGCCGGCGTGACTGGGATCGACGATCACCGGGAGATGCGTCTCCCGCTTGAGCACCGGGATCGCCGCGATGTCGAGCGTATTCCGGGTCGCCGTCTCGTACGTGCGGATGCCCCGCTCGCACAACACGATGTCGTGGTTTCCATTGGCCATGATATACTCGGCGGCCATTAAGAGTTCCTTGATCGTCGCCGACAGGCCGCGTTTGAGCAGGATGGGACGACGCACGCGTCCGAGCTCGGCGAGGAGCGCGAAATTCTGCATGTTGCGCGCGCCAACCTGCAGCATGTCGGCGTGCTCGGCGACGAGATCCACCTGTCGCGTATCCATTACCTCGGTAACGACCGGCAGCCCCGTCTCCGCGCGTACATCGGCGAGCAGACGCAGCGCCTCGGCGCCAAGGCCCTGGAACGCGTACGGCGACGTTCGTGGCTTGAACGCGCCGCCGCGCAACATCGTCGCGCCGGCGGCGCGCACTGCGTGCGCGGTCTCGATGAGCATCCCGTGACTCTCGACCGAGCACGGCCCGGCGATTACCGTGATCGCCTGACCACCGAACGTCGCGGCCCCGTCGCGTGCACCGACGCGTACGATAGTGCGGTCGACCGCGAACTCGCGCGATGCGAGCTTGTACGGCTTGAGAATCGGCGTGACGGATTCGACACCGGGAAGCGATCGCAGCGGCACCTCCTGCAGGAGGGACTCGTCTCCGATACATCCGATGATCGTGCGATGCTCTCCTCGCGAGAGATGCGTACGCATGCCGACGGACTCGATGCGCTCGCGAATGTGGTCGATTTCGGCGTCAGACACGTTTGGACGGGTGATGATGATCATGGCGAGAGACGGAGACGGGACGTTTGGTTGGCAAGAACGAAAAACGACCCGTGGAATCCACGGGTCGTTGCGTTGTTCGCGGTGTGTACCGATTCTACCGCGTACGACTCCAACGGCCCGGGAACGGGGTCGTAAAGAAGTAGTAATAGCGGTAGCTGGTGGCGCGAGTCATGTGCACATGCTAGGGCGGGGGCCACTGGCTGTCAAGGTCATCGACGGGATCACCGCTCCGGCGTGTCCGACATCTCCTGCTTCGTCGCGAAATCGTAGAGCGTGACGCGACGCAGGTGATAGTATGCGGTCCAATACCCACGAAGCGCTTGGACGTACGCCAGCACGGCGGCGTCCTTTTCGTTCTGAGCGTTGTAAAGATCGGTGTTGGTGATCTTGCCAATGATGTAGCGGTTTCGCGCCACCTCGAATTGCTTTTCGGCCACGGTGTCCGCCTTCGCCGAGATGAGGACGTTGCGCTGCGCCTGCTGAAGCTGCAGCGCGGAGAAGCGCGCGTCTTCGACGAGCGCGTCACGACGCACCTTGTTGTTGGCCACCACGCGTTGTTCGTCCGCCTTCGCTCCCTCGACGTCGGCGTGGCCGGCGCCCCATTGCAGCATCGGCAGATTGACGCCCACGGTCAGCGTCTGTTTGCCCAGCGGGCTCTGATACGCGTCACCGAAGACGGATGCCGTTTGATTGAAGCCGGCGCTCGCGACGATGCTCGCGTTGAATCGATTGTTCAGCTTCGCCGCCGTGATGTTTCGCTTCGATTGCACGTCATCGAGCGCGCTCTGCTCCATGGTGCTCGAGTTCTTGAGCGCCTCCTTGACGGCAAGGTCCGGATCGGCGTCGACAGTTGGAATCGAGTCCGGCGTCACGATCGAAATCGGCTGCCCCTCGGGATACGCAGTCAGACGTCGCAGGGCCGCCTCGGCGCGGTCGCGCGCCAGACGCGCGTCGTCCACGGCGGCGCGCGCGCGCAGCAGCGCGAGCTCACTCTTCAGCAGATCATTCTCACCGATCTTGCCAACCTCGAATCGGCCTTTGTTGAGCGTGTAGAGCGTGTCGTTGATCGCGGCGTTGCCGGTCGCGTTGGCGAGGGTCATCTGCTGCGCATAGAGATTGAAGAACGCGTCGGACGTATTGCCGGCGACGTCTTCGCGCGCCTCGAGATATCCGCGTTCGGCAACCCTCGCGCTCAGCGCCTGGAGGCGCTCCTCCCAGACGACGGTTCGCGGTTTGAACAGGTCTTGCTGTAGACTGACGATCACGGGCGACGTCTGCCAGAGCTTGGTGTTCTCGGGACCAAACTGATCGATGCGACTGATTTGCGATCCAACGGAGATCAAACCGCCGGTGAGCGGAACGCGTTGGGCGAACCCCAGCTGCAACGACGATTGGTTCTGCGACTGCCCGATGAATTGCGTCGAGCCGTCGGGCAATGTGATCGGGTTGATGCCGTGGTTGAGATTCGCGGCATTTCCGGTCAGGAAGAGCTGCGGCAACAGTCGCGCGTTGAACGCGTGGTCGCGCCAGCGAGCAGCGTCGCGCTGACTGCGCGCGACTTGCGCCGACGGTCCCTGACGCTGCGCCATGCTAATGGCGTCCTGCAACGTGAGCGTCGGGGCGGACTGGGCCTGGAGGGCAAACGGGGCGACGGCGAGGAGAAGGAGACGCATAAGGCACTTCATGATTTGTGGTGGTACGGCGGAGAGCGCGTTGTCATTCGTAACGCAGGCAAACGATCGGATCCTGCTTCGCCGCTTTTTTCGCCGGCATGATCCCAAACACCAACCCAACCGCCACCGACACTCCGAACGCGACGAACACCGACATTGCCGACACGATCGTGTTGATGTGCGCGACTCGCTGAATCGCGAAGCTGAGAATTCCGCCGACGATGATTCCCGCGATGCCGCCGGCCAGGCTGATCATGACCGCCTCGCTCAGGAACTGCGCGCCGATATCCTTTTGTGTCGCGCCGACGGCGCGCCGAACGCCGATCTCTTTGATGCGCTCGAGGATCGACGCGAGCATGATGTTCATGATGCCGATGCCGCCGACGACGAGCGAGATCGAGGCGATCGCCCCGAGCACGATGTTGAAGATTGTCTTCGTGCGCTGCTGCTGCTTGAGCAAGAGCTCGGGCACGGTGATCTCGAAGTCGGTCACGTCGTTGTGGCGACGCTGCAGCATGCGTCGCGTGACGTCCGCGACCGCCGATACCGCGTCGGACTGATCGACCTGCACGATGACCTTGTCGAGCTGGTGATAGTTCCGCTTTTCGGCGCGCTGGTCGTCCGTCTCCGACGAGTCGGTCGAGTTGAACGCCCGCGCGGCGAGCTCCATTTCCTCTTGCGTCACCTCGGCCCGATTGCGGTACCGGAGGAGCATGGTCGGCAGCGGCACGTAGACGTCCATGTTCGCGTCGCGAATGCCGAGTTGCTTCGCCGTCTCGGCCGAGATCTTGGCGCGATCTTCGAGCACGCCGACCACGGTGAGCCACGCGTTGCCGACCTTGAGCGTGCGTCCGATCGGATCTTCGGTTGTGAAGAAGCGGGACTTCACGCCCTGGCCGATGATCGTGACCGGACCGGCACCGCTGAAGTGCTTCGCCGCGAACGGCGCGCCTTCAGCGATTCGGAGGTTCATCACGCGGAAGTAGCTCGAATCGACGCCGACGATTTTTCCGGAACGGTGGTGGCCTTCACGCGTGAGCACGCTGTTCACGACGACTTCGCTGCTTGTTGCCGCGACCGCCGGAATCGCTTCCTTGATCGCCTGGGCGTCGAGATAGGTGAGTCCTGGCGTGAACTTCTTCGACTGTTTTTTCGCGTCGTCGTTCTCGACCTTGCCCTCCTTCTGCTCGACGATTGGCGTGATGACGATGTTGTTCGCGCCAAGAAGGCGCATCTGTTGGAGAATCTCTTGCTCGGCGCCATTCCCGATCGCGAGCATCGCGATCACCGACGCGACGCCGAACAAGATGCCGAGCGACGTGAGCGACGCACGCAGTTTGTTGTGGGCGACGGCCTCGGCTGCCGTGCCGGCGCTGAACGCGATGTGCGCAAAGAGGGCTCGGGTGCGCGACGGCGGCAGCGCATCCGGGGCCAGGGCAACAGCAGCCACGTTCAGCCTTTTGGTTTCGTGCCGCCACTCACCGGCGACGGCATCGGCGAACCCTTGGTTGCCGGAATCATGGCCGGCCTCTTCGCCGGCAGCGTGATGCTTTTGGCGGTGTCTGCGCCAGTCGTCGGCGCGACGACGGGCTTGAGTCCGGGAATCGTAACCGTTCTGATCCCTGTTTTGTCCCCGGGCGGCGTCAGCAGGACGCGCTCGTCCTTGTCCAATCCCTTCTTGATGACGATCTCGTTGTCGTTCGTGATGCCAGTCTCGACCATCTGCTTCACGACGCTCCGACCATCCTTCTTGTAGACGTACGAGTATCCGCCTTCGCTCACGACCGCCTCGAGCGGGATCGACAACACGTTGGGAAGCGACGCCGTCTCGATCGCGTTCGCGGTCGTCATGCCGGGTCGCAGCGTGGTGTCGGACTTCGTGACTTCGATCTTCACCTCGAAGACCTTCGAATCCTGATTGGGGCGCTGCTCACCGACGTTGGCAATCGCGGTGACGGTGCCCGGGAGCTTCTTCGTCGGGTCGGCGTCGAGCGCGATTTGAACCGGCTGACCCACGCTCAGCTTCCGTACGTCCACCTCGTTCACATACGTCTGCGATTCCATTTGCGAAAGATCGGGGAGCGTGGCGACCGTGTTGTCCCACGTGTTCCACTGCGAGCCGACGCCTTTCTTCTTGCCGTTCCATTCGCGAATGTAGATCACCATTCCGGCCGACGGCGCCTTGATGGTGAAATTGCCCATGACCTCTTGGATTGCCTTGAGCTGATTCTGTTGGCGACCAAGATCGGCGCCGACCGACGACATCTTCGCGACGGCGTGTTTCGTTTTGGTGTCGAGGTTGCGCTTCGACTGATCGAGCGCGCGCTGCGCTTTCTCGTAGTCGATCTCCGCCTGGCGCTTGATGGTGGGGGCCTCGTACTGCGCCTGCTCTTTCGCGAGCTTCTTTTCCTCGAGTGTGTACTCGGCGGTTCGGACATCCTCGCGCGACTGGGCGAGGTTGAGTGCCGAGTCCAACTGCGCTGTCGTGAACTCGGCCTGCGCCTTTTGAAGAGCCAGGGTCACATCGGCCGCTTTCGTCGCGATCGGCGCGCGATCGAGCTCGGCGATCACGTCGCCTTCTTTCACGACCGAGCCTTCCGGGACGAGCGACGAGATTTTGGTCTGGTAGACCTGAACGGTTTGAGCGTTCGCCGGCCCTTGGACCTGCACGAATTTGCGCGCGCGCAATTCGCCGGTCGTCGTGACGACGACCTTGAAGTTGCCTCGTTTGACCGGCGCCACGAGCGACGCCTCGGCCGCTGACGCGGTCGCCGGCCACTTGTACCACGCGATCGGTCCGCCAATGACCAATGCGACGATGAGGAGGGGCAGCCAACGCTTGCGCAGCTGTTGCATCGTGACGACCCTCGAGGGGTGGCGTTATCGCGAACGGACCAGGCGACCGTCTCGCATCACCTTAGTAGCGGCACCTAGAAACTGCAATACGAACTCGGTTACGAAATGATGAACATCGCGTAGCCAAGCGACGCCCGCAGCGACGGGCTTCGGTATTGGACACTACGAATCGCCAAAGCGTTTGTTTTGGACGTTGCCGCGCGGTTGGGGCTGGTTCCGGCTTCCTAAAACAACCCGACGATTTCCCCGCTTGGGAGCCGCGCCATGCGTTCGGCGGCCGGTTCTCTCGGAAGTCCGGGCATCGTCATGATGTCGCCGCATTGCGCGACGACGAACCCCGCGCCCGCCGACGCACGCACCTCATTGACCGAAATGCGGAATCCGCGCGGCCGGCCAAGCCTCGCCGCGTCATCGGTCAGCGAGTATTGCGTCTTCGCCATGCACACCGGCGTGCCGCCAAGTCCGATTGATTCGAGATATTGAATGGCACGATCGGCCTGCGGACTATAGTCGGCGCCGTCGCCGCCATACATCTGCTTGACGATGATGTCGATCTTGTCCTTGATCGGCAGATTGGTCGGATACAACGGACGGAACTCCGCGCCCTTCTTGTCCAACAGCGCCAACAACTCGGCGCCGAGCGACTCACCGCCCGCGCCACCCTTCTCCCATACCTCGGTGAGCGCGAGCCGCGCGCCGAGCCGGCCAGCAAAGTCGGCGATCATCTGCAGCTCGGCGTCCGAGTCCGACAAACGTCGGTTGAGCGCGACGACGCCGGGCACGCCGAAGTGCTTCACGTTCTCGATGTGCTTCTCGAGGTTCGGGAGGCCGCGCTCGAGCGCGCGAAGGTCCTCGGCACCGAGATTCTTCTTGTCGCCGCCGCCGTGCATCTTGAGCGAACGCACGGTCGCAACGATGACCGCGGCTTCCGGCTGAAGCCCGCCCATACGACATTTGATATCAAAGAACTTCTCGGCGCCCAAGTCCGAGCCGAACCCGGCTTCGGTAACAACGATGTCGGCGAGCGCGAGCGCCGATCGGGTAGCGAGAATGCTGTTGCACCCATGGGCGATGTTGCCGAACGGGCCGGCGTGCACGAACGCCGGGCCACCCTCGAGCGTTTGCACGAGATTCGGACGGATCGCATCCTTGAGCAGCAGCGCCATGGCGCCGGTAGCGCGCAGCTCGCCCGCCGTGACCGGGCGGCGCGCGGTGCCCGTCGTCGCGCCGACGATGATGCGGGCCAATCGTTCCTCGAGATCCTGAGGACTCGTGGCCAGAGCGACGATCGCCATGATCTCGCTCGCCGGGACGATGACGAAATGCTCCTCGCGCGGAACGCCGTCGCCCACCCCGCCGAGCCCAATGATGCAGTTTCGTAGCGCGCGATCGTTCATGTCGATCGTGCGCGGCCAGGTGATGCGCCGCGGGTCGATCCCGAGCGCGTTGCCCTGCTGTAGGTGGTTGTCGAGCATCGCCGCGAGCAGCGCGTGCGCGCTCGAGATCGCATGGAAGTCGCCGGTAAAGTGCAGATTGATGTCGTCCATCGGGACGACCTGCGCGTACCCGCCGCCCGCCGCGCCGCCTTTCACACCAAAGACCGGACCGAGACTCGGCTCGCGAATGCAGAGCGCCACCCTGTGGCCCATTCGCCGCAGTGCTTGCGCGAGCCCGACCGACACGGTGCTCTTCCCTTCGCCGGCGGGTGTCGGGTTCGTCGCGGTGACCACGACGAGTCGTCCGCGGATCGGGCGCTGCGACACCTCGAGTGGAATCTTCGCCTTGTATTTGCCGTAGAAATCGAGCTCGTCGCGCTCGAGCCCAAGCTCAGCGGCAACATCCTCGATCGGACGCATTTTCACACTCTGCGCAATTTCGATATCGGAAGGGACGACTGAGCTGTTCACGACGCTCCTCAAGTGATGCGTTCAGGATGACTGTGGACGTTTGCCGTCCGGCCGCGAAGCAAACCGACGAGCGTGACGCCCGAGGCCTCCGCCAAACGAATGGCGAGTCCGGTCGGACGGGAAATCGCCGCGACGAGCTCGATGCCGCGAAGGGCGGCCTTTTGAATCATCTCGTAGCTGGCGCGACTGGTGATGATGATGAATCCGTCGGCGGCGCGCGTGCGATTTCGCGCGAGCGCGCCGAGCACTTTGTCGAGCGCGTTGTGCCGGCCGACATCTTCGCGCACAACGTGCAACACGCCGTCGGGAGAAGCCCATCCGGCGGCGTGCGCGGTACTCGTCTGGTTGTTGAGCGTTTGCTCACGTGACAGCGACTCGAGCGCCGACCACATCGCGTCGCGGGTGATGTCGAGCGTATGGTCGAGACGCGCCGGCATACGCAGCACATCGTCGATCGATGCGATGCCGCACAGACCGCATCCCGTACGCGATGCCATGCTCCGAGTGCGTTCGTCGAGGCGCGCCGCGTCGTCCGGCGCGATTTCCATCTGGAGCTCGATGCCATGGCTGGCGCGTACGACGTCGAGCCGGCGAATGTCAGTGGGCGACGCTACGACACCTTCGGTCAAGCTGAACCCGACGCCGAGGTCTTCGAGATCAGACGGTGTCCCCATGACGACGACGTACGGGCGCCCGTTGTAGACCAAGGCAACCGGCACCTCTTCGGCGACCGTCGCGACATCGGCCGTCGCATCGTCGTCGGTCAACCGACCAATCGGATACGACGCGGAAGGCTCCGAGTATCCCAGGCCCATCAACGCGTGATCAGCGACCGTCGCCACTTCCGACCCCGTCCGACTCGCGGTTCTGCACGAACCGCCAACCAAACCGTCCCTTGATGCAGAGATTGCCCCGCGTGATCGAGTTCTCTAACGGCGACGTCGCTTTCACGATCACGCCGTCGTCGACGTGCAAGCGCAAGGTGCACCCGACGCCGCAGTATGGACAGATCGTGTCGGTCGTCGTCATGCGCGACTCGTCCCACGTTCCTCCGGCGCGCTTCTCGAATTCGGTCGTGGCCATCAGCGCCCCGGTCGGACAGACCGCGATGCAGTTGCCGCAGTAGACGCAGGCCGACTCGGGCAGCGGAACCGCGAACTCGGTCGAGATGTGCGCGTCGAATCCACGTCCGGCGACGGCGATGGCGAACGTGTTCTGATGATCCGGTCCGCACGCTTCGACGCACTTGTAACACAAGATGCATTTCGCGTAGTCGCGCACGTACAGGTCATTATCGATCTTCGCCGGCTCGGCAACCGTTGCGGCGAACGCGGGATTCGGCGACGCGTGATGTCCGGGCACAGACGCGTCGCGCGTCCCCGCGGGTGCCGCCGGTGCCTGCGGACCAAACCGCTCCGGCTTTGCGTCGTATTCGTCGATCCACTCGGCGACGTTCGGCGTGGTCGAGAGATCGACCGAGGAGGCGAGCATCTCGAGTACCAGCTTGCGGCTGTGCTTCACACGCGATGACTGCGTGTGAACGACCATCCCTTCCTCGACTGCGCGCGAGCAGGAGGGAGCGAGCACGCGCGCGCCCTCGATCTCGACGACGCAAATGCGGCATGCGTTGACCGGATGCAGCGTGTCGAGGAAACAGAGGGTTGGAACGTCGATGCCGATCTCGCGACACGCCCCGAGGACCGTCGTGCCTTCGGTAACGGAAACACGTTGCCCGTCGATCGTGAGCGACACGGTGCGCGTCGACGAATGACGCCGCTCGTCGGTGGCGATCGTCGGACGCTGCAGTTGAACGAGCGGACCCGTCGTGACGGCGGTCAAATGTGCATCTCCGAATTTCCGTTCAGCAAACCAACACGATGAATGGCCGATTCGATCGCGGCGTACGCCGTCTGGCCGAGCCCGCAGATCGACGAGTCTTTCATCGCCAGTCCGACTTCGTCGAGCAGCGCGACCTCCTGAGATACGCCGCCGATCGTCCTTCCGCTGGCGATGCGGTAGAGGGCCTCTTCCTGTCGGACCGTACCGACACGGCATGGGACGCACTGCCCGCACGATTCGTCGCGGAAGAACGACGCGATCCGGAGGAGGATCTGGCGCATGTCGACAGTGTCGTCGAAGGCAACGATGACGCCGGACCCGAGCGTCACTTTCGCCGCGCGCGCGCCCTCGAACGTGAGCGGGATCTCGAGGTCCTTCGGGCCGATGAATACGCCGGCGGCCCCGCCGAGCAGTATGGCCTGGAGCGAGCGACGGTTTGCCATGCCGCCGGCGAGCTCGAGCAAGTCCCGCACAGTTTTGCCAAACTCGACCTCGTACACGCCGGGGCGCGCGACGTTGCCGCTCAGACAGAACAGCTTCGTCCCCGTCGACTGCTCGGTGCCGATGCGCGCGAACGCGGCGCCGCCGTCGAGCACGATCGACGGAATGTTCGCCAGTGTCTCGACGTTGTTGACCACGGTCGGCAATCCGAACAAGCCAGCCTGCACGGGAAACGGCGGCTTGTTCCGCGGCTCGCCGCGATAGCCCTCGATCGAGTTGAAGATCGCAGTCTCCTCACCGCAAATGTACGCGCCCGACCCGCGCCGAATCTCGATGTCGAAGTGAACACCCCGACCGAGGATGTCTTGCCCAAGGAACCCGTGCCGGCGCGATTCATTGATCGCGTGCTGCATGCGGTGCGCGCCGAGGGGATACTCGCCGCGGATGTAGAGGAAACCGTGCTCACAGCCGGTGGCGAGCCCCGCGATCGTCATCGACTCGACGATCGCGAACGGATCGCCATCGAGAAGCACGCGATCCTTGAACGTGCCGGGCTCCGATTCGTCGGCGTTGCAGATCAGATAGTGCGGGCGCGCCGACTGTTTGGCGACGGCGTCCCACTTGCGACCCGTCGGAAAGGCGGCGCCGCCGCGCCCCATGAGCTTCGCGTCGATGACCTCGCGAATCACCTCGTCCGGACCAATTTCGATCGCTTTACGCAGCGCGTCGAATCCGCCCGTGTTGCGATACGCGGCGATGTCAGCCGGATCGACGACGCCGACACGGTCGAGGAGTCCGCGCCCGCGGGGCGCCGCACTCGTGTCTTGCGGTAGGCGAAGAGTGGACGTTTCGGTCATCATGGGCGTGTCATCCTGAGCCGCCCACCGTCTGTCGTCCTGAGCGAAGCGAAGGACCTGCTGTTCTCTCGTTGACACCAGGTCCTTCGCTTCGCTCAGGATGACAAACCCTTTGCGATCGATGATCAACTGGGCGACTTCCGCCGTCAGCTCGCCAATCAGCTCTTCCTTGGGAGTCTCACCGAATTGCTGAACGAACGCCGCGGGCGCCTGGTCGCACAGCCCGAGACAGGGTGATCGCATCCACACCGCGCTCGTCGGATCGATCTCTACGTGATCGCCATGCGGCCCGTGCGCGTGCGCCGGACCGACCGTTCGTTCGAGCTGCTCGATCAGCTCGACGGCGCCTTTGCAACGGCACGCAACGTCGTCGCAGACGTGGAGCACGCGAGGCGCGCGCGGCGTCGTCGAGAAGAGTGCATAGAATGTGGCGACGCCCCATGCGTCGGCGGGGGGAACGCCGAGTCGCGTGCAGACATACTCGAGGCCTGTTTCGCTGATCCAGCCCACGCCCGCTTGCAACGCTTGCAGCGCGGGGAGGAGCAGATGTCGCCGCTCACGCGTCTCGCGTCCGCCGTGCGCGACATGCGCATCGCGACTATCACCACGCTCGCCACCATCCCATGCGGTTTGGGGCGGTCCGAGCAGTGCATCCACCGCGGCACGCTCTTCATTGGTTGGGGCGGCGTGCCGCAGATGCAAGTCCATTAATCGTCTCCGGCGGCGGCGAGCGATTGTGCGCCGCGCGCCGCGTACGACGGTACGGTACGCACCGGTTCGACGCGCACCGCGCACGCTTTGAATTCCGCCGTGCCCGACTTCGGATCGGTCGCGTTGATCGTCAGCAGGTTCGTCGCCACGGCATCGGGGAAGTGGAGCGTCATGAACACGACGCCCGCGCGCAAGCTCCGATCGATGTACGCCGGTGCATCGATCGTCCCACGCCGCGACGTCACGCGCACGATGTCGCCGTGCTCGACGCCGAGCCGTCGGGCATCTTCCGGTGAAATGTCGAGGGATTCCCCACGGTGGAGCGGCGAGAGATAGCCGCCTGTCTGCACGCCGGTATTGAACGACTCGAGTCGCCGGCCGGTACTGAGGATGAGAGGATACTCATCATCGGGCTGTTCGACCGGCCCCGAGTGATGGACGACTGAGAACGGCGCCAACCGTCCACGCTTCGCCGGGTCCTCGTCCCAAAGACGCGCGTGCAAGAACGTCGTGCCCGGATGCCGCTCGTCGGGACAGGGCCATTGAATTCCATGCAGCGCGTCGAGCCGCGCGTACGTCATGCCCGCAAGTTGCGGTGACAGCGCGCGTACTTCGTTCCACACGTCCTCGGCCGAGGGATGTCCCCAGTCGTAGCCGAGGCGCTTCGCGAGCTCGGCCATGATCCAGATTTCGTCGCGCGCATCGCCGGGCGGCTCGACCGCTTTGCGCACGCGCTGTACCCGGCGTTCGCTGTTCGTGACGGTCCCTTCCCCCTCCGCCCACGTTGCCGCGGCGGGAAAGACGACGTGCGCCATCTGCGCCGTTTTGGTGAGGAAGATCTCTTGCACAACGAGATGATCGAGATGCTCGAGCAGATGCACCACGTGCGATACGTCGGCGTCGGATTGCGCGGGATTCTCGCCGATGACGTAGAGCGCCGTGAGATCTTTCCGGTCCATCGCGTCGATCATCTCGCTCAGGTTCCAGCCGGGCGTCGGGATGATGTCGCGTCCCCACGCATGTTCGAACTTGGTGCGATGCGCAACCGAGTCGACGTCTTGAAACCCCGGCAGCTTGTTCGGCAGCGCGCCCATGTCGCCGCCGCCTTGCACGTTGTTCTGGCCACGCAACGGATTGCAGCCGCTGCCGTAGCGACCAACGTGTCCCGTGAGCAATGAGAGATTGATCAACGCGAGCACGTTGTCGACGGCGTTGTGGTGCTCGGTGATGCCGAGGGTCCAACACACCATGGCGCGGTCGGCGCTGGCGTAGGCATGGGCGGCGTCGCGGATGACGTCTGCAGGAATGCCGGTGATGGCGGCGCCGAACTCCAGCGTGTACGGCTCGACGGCGGCGCGGTACGCGTCGAAGCCGGTCGTCCCTCGCTCGATGAATGTCTCATGCGCGAGCCCGGCGTGGATGATCTCGCGCGCCATGGTGTTGGCGAGCGCGACGTCCGAGCCAACGTTGAGCCCGAGCCATACGTCGGCCCATTGCGCGGAGGTCGTGCGTCGCGGATCGACGACGTAGAGCTTCGCGCCATTCTGGATCCCCTTCAATAGATGGTGGAACCAGATCGGATGCGCCTCGCGGGCGTTCGATCCCCACAAGAAGACGAAGTCGGTGTGCTCCGCTTCCTCGTACGAGCTTGTACTCCCGCCCGCTCCCAAGATTGTCGTCAGACCGACGACTGAGGGAGCGTGTCAGGTTCGGTTGCAGCTATCGACGTTGTTGTTGCCGAAGACTTGCCGGGCGAATTTCGACGCCAGGAAGTTGACTTCGTTGGTCGACTTGGAGCAGCTGAATATGCCTGTCGCCGTGCGGCCGTTCTTGGCCAAGTTGCGACGGAAGCCCTCGGCCGCGCGGTCGAGGGCTTCGTCCCAAGAGGCGGGGCGAAGTTGTCCGTTGTCGCGGACGAGAGGCTGGGTGAGGCGCGGGTAGGCGCCGGGTGGATTTGAGCGGCGGGAGCGCGGTTGCTGCACGTGCATCTCCAATGCGGGATTGGTCTTAGGAGGATGCAACGGCACGCGCAGCGGGGCAAGTGCCTCGGTGCCGCCGGCGAGCGTAATTGGCGAGCGTAATTGGGGTCAGACTCCATTTGAAAATGGTGTCAGACTCCATTTTCGCATTGGAAATGGTGTCAGACTCCGTTTTCGCATCGAGAACGCAGAGTCGCGGACCAACCATCTGAGTTGAACCGCTGTCACAGTGTCGTCTCAACCGACGGCCGATGGACTCCCTTCTGCAAGATCTCCGCTTCGCCGCTCGATCGCTGCGCCGCCGACCGATGTTCGCCAGCGTCGCCATCTTGACGATCGCGATTTCGATCGGCGCGGCAACGGCGATCTACGGCGCGGTCGACACAGTGTTGTTCCGCTCGCTGCCCTACCGCGACCCGGGACGGATCTTCGCCGTCTGGCAAACCATACCGAGCTGGCGCAAGGAGCCGATCCTGGCCTACATGTGGGATCGCGTCGTCGTGTCATATCCCGACTTCAAGAATTGGCGCGACAAGCAGACGTCATTCACCGCCGCCGGCGCCTGGGCGACGCGCGCCGTGATGCTCTCGACCGACGATCGCCTCGAGCCGGTCTCGACCACGAAGGCCAGCCCTTCGCTGTTCGACGTCCTCGGTGTCAAGGCGCTCATTGGCCGGACGCTATTGCCGGGCGAAGATGTCGTCAACGGTCCCCACGTGACGCTCGTGTCCTACGACGAATGGCAATCGCGGTTTGGCGGACGCCGCGACATTATCGGATCGGTCGTTCGTTTCGATTCGATTCCCTACGCGATCGTCGGCGTGTTGCCGCGCGACCTCGCCCTCGTTCGCGGACAGCGCCCGACACCGTTCTTCGTGCCGGCTGGCCAAGACTCCGACGACGTCCGGCGAGACAACCACAATTTCCACGCGATCGCGCGCCTGCGGCGCGGCGCGACCGTCGACCGCGCCGCGGCCGAGGCGGACCAGCTGCTCGGCGGGCCCGAGAAGAAACGCGGGATTCGCGTTCTTGAATATCAGCTCGATCAGACGCGCGACGTGCGCGGTCCGTTACTCCTATTGCTCGGCGCGGTGGCGCTCCTCCTCCTCGTTGCCTCGGCGAACGTAGCGACACTATTGCTCGGCGAAGCGGCGACGCGGGATCAAGAGATTGCCGCACGCGTCGCGCTCGGTGCCACGCGCGCGCGCCTGATCCGCCAGCTGTTCACCGAGAGCATGCTCCTCGCCTGCACTGGCGCGCTGATCGGAGTCGCCCTCGCCTGGGGAATGACCAAGGTGCTGATCGCGATTGCGCCGACTCGGATTCCCAGCATGCAACTGGCGCGCGTGGACGGGCGCGTGCTCGGCGTGACGGTGCTCGTCACGCTCGTCACCGGAGCGCTCTTTGGACTCGCTCCGGCGCTGACGCTATCGCGCGCCGGCCCCGCGTCGCTATTGCGATCGACGGGCCAAAGTGTTCGCGGGCGCGCTCGCCTTCAACGACTCATGATCGCGGCGGAGTTGGCGCTCTCGGTCGTGCTCCTCGTCGGTGCGGGGTTGGTCTCGCGAAGTCTCGAGAAGCTCACGGCGGTGGATCCGGGCTTTCGCGCCGACCGTCTTCTCGCTGTGCGCATCGCCGTCCCGCGAACCACATATCAGAACGACGCAGCGCTGGCCGCGCAGTATGCGGCGATCTTCGATCGACTTGGCGCACTGCCCGGGGTCGTGGCCGTGACAGGCGGCAATCCCGCGCCGTTCGATGGTGGGTCGAGCTCCAGTACGATGCAGAAGGAGGGCGATACAAACGCGGGCGACGCGCCGAAGCGCGAGGCGCAGCAGCGCGTCGTCGTCCCGAACTTCTTCGCTGTGCTCGGCGTTCCCGTGCTCGCCGGTCGCGCGTTCTCGGCCGCCGATCGCGTGGGAGCGCCGCTCGTCGCCATCGTGAGCGAGGCCTTGGCGCGGAGAGATTGGCCGACAGAGTCCGCGATTGGACAGCGCGTGCGATTCCAAGGGCAATGGCGCACGATCATTGGCATCGTTGGCGACACCAAGACGAACTCGCTCTCGAAGGAGAATCTGGCGACGATCTACACGCCGTTCGCGCAGCGCTCGAACCGACTCACGCTGCTGATTCGCACCCGCGGCGACCCGGCCACGCTCGTCCCCTCGGTGCGCAGCACATTACGAGGCGTCGCACCAACAATGCCCATGACGTCGGCGGACGCCATGGAGGATCGCATTCGGCAATCGTTCGCCGAAGAACGTTTTCGGACAATTCTGATCGATTCGTTCGGCGCCATTGCCGCGCTGTTGTCGGCGATCGGCATGTTCGGCGTGACGGCGCGCGCGGTGGCGCGGCGCACGCGTGAGATCGGCATTCGCGTCGCGCTCGGCGCATCGAGCGGATCGGTGCTTCGCATGATTGTCGGCCACACATTGATCGCTGTGTCCGTCGGCGTGGCTGTTGGATTGGTGGGATCGGTTGCGGTAGGCGGCCTGCTCGCGCCGTACGTGTTCGGCGTGACGACGCACGACCCGATGACGTACGCGTCGATCATCGCGCTGCTCGCCGCGGTCAGCGTGCTCGCGAGCTGGCTGCCCGCGCGTCGCGCCGGCAACGTCCAACCCGCGCTCGTGTTGCGCAGCGAGTAATCGCGGCAATCACGCCGGCACCGATCGCTCGTAGCGATCGTACAGCTCCGACGGGATCGACTTCGCGCTTGGGAAAAACAGCTCCGGCAGGAGCACATCACGCGTTGCGTCGCCCGCGCGAAGCCTCAGCGTCTCACGGTCGACGGTGACGTCGACGCCGGGTGCACGCCGGGCGAATTCGTCGCGCGTTTGCTCGACGAGCGATTCCCATTTCGTGTCGGTCTGCGCGGCGATATAGCGACCCCAATGCGGCCGCCGACCGTCGGCGTCGGCAACGTCGTACTCTTCGGCGAGATTCCACGACGCGAGCGCGCTTCCGCTCATGCGCCAGTGTCGAGGATCGGCGGCCAGCGCGGCGATGCAGCGCCCAACGAAGAGCGGTGTCTCCGACTCCGACCAGTGCGGGTCGCGGGCGATGTGATCGCGCCAGGTGGCCTCGGACACGCCGAACAACTCGAGCATGCGCTCTGATCTCAGAAATCCGGGAGTGACCGCGACGGCCGTGACGCCGCGGTTTCGCAGCTCGTACGCGAGTGCGACCGCGAGTCGGATGACCGATACTTTGGCGAGATCGTAGAACACATTTCCGCGGTAGCCAGACTCGACGCCGTCGGTGACCTCGACGATCAGCGCACCCGAACGATCGAACATTAGAGGAACCGCGAAATGGCTCGTGATGATGTGCGAGTGCACGGCGCGACGCTGCATGAGAAGCCCCTTCTCGAGCGAGTGCTCCCACAACGTCTTGCCCCACTCGGTGAGCTCGTCACCACCCCACACGTCATTGATGAGGATGTCGAGGCCGCCGCGCTCGGCTCGAATTCGGTCGGCGAGTCCGCGAACCTCGTCGGGAACCGTATGGTCGACGCGAACGGCGATGCCCTCTCCGCCAGCGGCAGTCACGAGCTCCGCGGTTTCCTCGATTGTCTCGGGGCGTCCGGCGGTCGCCGGCTGTCCGCGCACGCTTCGACCCGTGCAGTAGACCGTCGCCCCCGCCTCGCCGAGCGCGCGGGCGATCCCGCGCCCGGTGCCTCGCGTCGCGCCGGCGACGAGGGCGATCTTTCCAGCCAGCGGTCGACCTGCGTTTCCCGTCATGATGCCTCCGTCGTCGTTACTCAACGGCCATTTAGTAATCTTGCCTATTTATTAACGATCGTTTAGTATCTGTCAAGTCATGTCGCCCCGCCCGAGAACCGTCGAGGACGCCGAGATCTTCGCGGCCACCGCCCGTGCGGTGGGCCGGCTGGGTCCCATGCGTCTGACGCTCGCCGACGTCGCCCGCGAGGCCGGGCTCACCGCGGCGGCCCTGGTCCATCGCTTCGGGTCGAGGCGCGGCCTCCTGCTCGCGTTCGTGCGGCAGGGCCCGTCCATGGTGGAGGACTGTTTCGTCGCGGTGCGCGCGGCCCACGCGTCGCCGCTCGCCGCGCTCATCGCCGCCGCGACCGACATGGCCGAGCACGTGCAGTCGCCCGAGGAGCTCGTGAACTCGATCGCCTTCCTGCAGATCGATCTGAGCGACGCGGATTTCAGGAAGCCGGCGCTCGCGAACTCGAAGCAAATACTCGCCGGCTATCGGGCGCTGATTCGCGACGCCATCGATGCCGGTGAGTTGATCCACTGCGACCTGGCACGGCTAGCGCGCGCGATTCAAGCCGTCACGGGCGGGTCGCTGATCAACTGGGCCATTCACCGCGAGGGTCGCGTCGCCTTGTTCGTACGGCGCGACGTCGAGACGCTGTTGCAACCCCTCATGCGGACGCAACGGGTTGCTCGACCGTCTCGTCGAGCAGCTCGTCGTGCGCCACCAAGTCGCGGAGACGTACGGCGCGGCCGATGAGATACGGGACCGTCGTCACGACGACGTTTGGCCGGAAAAGGAATGCCGTTCGGATGAACAGCGCCGTCTTGTTGTGCAAGAGATGGCCCCACCAGCTGCGCGGGACGATCTCGGGGACGACAACCGTGACCAGGTCCGCTTCGCCACGGTCGTTGAGTTGATTCACGTAGTCGACAAGCGGTCGGAGGATCGATCGGAAGGGCGACGGGATGATCGTCAGCTCGACGCCGATGTCCCATTCGTCCCATTGGCGCTTGAGCGCTGCCGATGCGTCGGAATCAACCTCGATGTAAACGGCGCGCACGTCTTCCGAGATCGTCGTCGCGTACACGAGCGCGCCCGCCGTCGGCTTGGTGATGCCATTTACCGGCACGACGACGGTGTGATGCAAGAACATCAGCGGCGCTTGGCCGGTGTACGCCACCTCGCGGGCGAAATGCTCGTAGTGTCGGTGAATGCGCCGTAGCAAAAGAATGATCAGCGGAATGATCAGCACGACGATCCACGCGCCGTGCAAGAATTTGGTCGCCATCTGCACGACCGAGACGATCGCTGTCGCGACCGCGCCGAGTCCATTGAGTGTCGCGCGCCGACGCCACCCGGGCTCTTTGCTCCGAACCCAATGCATGACCATTCCGGCCTGCGACAGCGTGAAACACACGAACACGCCGATCGCGTACAATGGGATCAGCGCGCTCGTATCGCCGTGAAAGAGCCAGATGAGCAGCGCCGCGAAGACGGCGAGCGAGATGATGCCATTGGAGAACGCGAGACGGTCGCCGCGCGCGGCAAATTGTCGCGGCATATAACCATCGCGCGCGAGAATGCTCCCGAGCCGCGGGAAGTCGGCGAACGCGGTGTTCGCGGCGAGCACCAGCACCGCGAACGTTGCGTACTGCAGCGCGAAGTACAGTGCGCCGCCGCCGAACACGCGTCGACCGAGTTGCGAGAGCACCGTCTCCGTCGCCGACGGCATGATGCCGAAGTGTCGCGTGAGATAGCTCGTCCCGAGGAAGAACGTAGCGAGGATCGCGGCCATCCAGCTGAGCGTGATCGCCGCATTCTTTGACGACGGTTTCTTGAACGCGCCCACTCCGTTCGAGATTGCCTCCGTGCCCGTCATCGCGACGCAGCCCTCGGCGAAGGCGCGCAGAATGAGAAACGTGAACGCGAATCCAAGGGGCGAGGCGTGCGACGCGGGTCGCGTGGTCGCGATTGGCGCCGACGATTGCGTGAGCGCGGAATAGATGCCAGACCCGATCACGGCCAGCATCATCGCGATGAAGACGTACGTCGGCACGCTGAACGCCATTCCCGACTCGCGCACACCGCGCAGATTGACCACCATCAGGACGAACACCGCGGCGATACACATCGCGACCGCGTGTGGCGCGAGCAGGGGATACGCCGACGTGATTGCCGCGATACCGCTCGAGATCGAGACCGAGACGGTGAGGATGTAGTCGGTGAGCAGCGCCGCGGCGGCGATGAGACCCGCCATCGTGCCGAGGTTCTCCTTGGCGACGGTGTACGAGCCGCCGCCCCCCGGATAGGCGAAGATCGTCTGCCGGTACGAGAGCGCCACCAACACGAGCAGCCCGACGATGACCGCCGAGATCGGCACGACGTACGACAGTGCCACCGTACCGAGCACGGCGAGCACGATTAGCGTCTGTTCGGTGGCGTACGCGACCGACGAGATGGCGTCGGACGACAGGACGGCGAGGGCGGTTTTCTTATTCAACCGCTCGTGTTCGAGACGGTCGGATGGAAGCGGGCGTCCGAACAGAACGCGCTTCAGTCGGGTTAGTGGGGTCGGCATATCCTGGCGTGAGACGACAACCATTGTCGTTACGCCACGCAGCATTAATTCCGCGTGAAGAAAGTGGCCGATTGCATAAAGATTTCGTAAGGGAAGACCGGCTACCGCCAGCGCTTAGCGCGCCAATCGGATCTCAGTCACCTGAGCGCCCTGGCTACCATCGCGCTCAACCACCGATCCGCCTTGCGCCTCGATCAAACGTCGCCCGAGCGCGGTTGCAAGAGGATTTGCCGGCCCGTTCCCATGCCGCGCCGCAAATAGAACGTCGCGACCGTCGACGTCCGCCGTGATAGCGACCTCGCTGCCCGATGCCGTCCGTCGGAGGCAGTCATGCAGCAGCAACTCGAGCGCCAATTGCAACCGGCCGCGATCGCCGAGGATCGATTGGAGGGCGGGCCCGACCTCAGCGGTTACGCGCACCTCGTGTTGCTGACCTTCAGCGACGAGCGCGGGCAGCACGCCCGCCACGAGATCCGCCGGTCGCACGCGATCGCGTCGCATGACCAATGTGCCGCGATCCAGATCGGCGATCTCCTCGAGCCGCTGGAACGCATCGCCGGCCTGCTCCGCAGCCGCGCGTGCGGAGCCGAGCATCTCTTCTTGATTCTCGTTCAAATCGCCGAAGTGATTCTCGAGGAGGATGTGGAGCGGAAGACGGATCTCGTCCAGGCGCTGCAGCGCGTCGCGTGACGCCAGCGACAGAAGCTCGGCGTACGCGCGCTGGCGATCGCGCAGCGACTGCTGCTCGGCCTGTCGCGCAGCCTCGGCCTTGCCGACGGCGGTCGACAGGTCGTGGACCGCGCCTTCGATTGCCTCGAGCTCATCCGGCGATTGCGCGGACGTTGCGGCGGATACGCGCTGAACATTGCTCGCAGTCGCCAGGCGCTCGACTCGCCGGGCGACGTAGCGCACGTTGATCCAGCCGATGACGAGCGACGCAATCGCTGCCACACTCGCCACGGTCACGATCCACTGCGGCACCGAGCGCGCGTATTGTCCCCAGTACGCGAGCGCCGCGACAGTGAAGACACCGAGGACCGCGGGCACCAGGGCGAGATACATCCGTTGACCGATGCGCATCGGGTTATGCCGCGCCGCCGCCGCGCAGTTCGGCGAGTCCGACCACGAGGACGTCGAGCCCCACGGTGTTGTTCAGTAACTGTTGGACGACGGACTTCCGAAGCAGGTGCGACAACCCGGAACGTTTGCTCTGCCCAACGATGGCGAGTGTCACTCCTTTGTCCACCGCAAACTTGGAAATCGCGGCGGCGACGTCGGTGCCGGTGAGTTTCACGACCTCGGCGCCCATCGTTTGCGCCATTTGAAAATTATCAACGAGCTTCCGCTGCACCGTCGCGTCGATCTTGTCTGCCGCCTCGTCAGGCGTTTGCACGTACACGCAATACCAATCCGAGTTGAGCCGTCCCGCGATCCGACTCGCCTTGCGGAGGAGCATCGCGGTGTACGGCGGATCGCTCGACATGGCGACGAGGATGCGGTCGACGGTTCGACGCCCGGGCCGGGCGATTTCGCCCGTTTCCTCTCGGCGGACGATCTCCTCTCGTACGCGATCGACGGAGCTCGCGACCTCGCGCAGCGCGAGCTCGCGCAACGTCGTGAGGTTCTCGGGAGTGAAGAAGTTGGCCAACGCCGATTGAATCTTGTCTGGAGCGTAGATCCTTCCTTCTTCGAGCCG